>MAAC01015734.1_pt1 | contig 92550 bp, 89 predicted proteins | sample 1115981 | NCBI WGS metagenome assembly MAAC01 (sample SAMN04961126, study PRJNA320927) | seawater metagenome | isolation source: sample BD02T64 sea water enriched with oil for 64 days | place: USA:Gulf of Mexico | collected 2013-07-27 | reverse complement strand
TGATCCCCTGCCATGGTCTTTTTCGACACCCAGAAAACTTCTGCTATGGTTAAACGCATGTACGGAAGGAACCCTGTGCACTAAGTTTTCTGTGGTCGTCGGTACACAGCTATATTAGGCTGTCATCTCTGTGATCCTTTATTAGGGCGGTAAATCAGGTGAGTGTCATTGGTTGCTTCACCAGTAAGAAAGAGGTTGTTATGTTTAGCCGAGGCAAAGGTATGTGGGCTATATTGAGCTTTGTTGGCATTCTTCTTTTGGGGTCTCACTCGGCATTAGCTTGGTGTGATGGCACTCAAAAGCAAACGTTGCTCTACGAACGACTGGGTGGGTTGGCCCCTATTTCAGTTGTCATCAGTGATTTTATTGACATTATTAAACATGATGTTGTTTTTAATGCCAACCCTATTGTCGATGACGCAATGAGGCGAGTGCCAGCACCCTATTTGAAGTATCACATGACGGCTTTAGTCTGTCAGGCTGCCGGAGGCCCATGTCTCTATCATGGTCGGGAGATGAAGGAATCTCATGCACCTCTTGGTATCACAGAGTTGGAATGGGGTCGTATGACTGCGCTATTTAGTGAGGTTCTTATAACGAACCAAGTGACAGAAAAGGAGAGGCAAGAGTTACTGAAGATTGTTAACTCGGTGAAAGCAGATATTATTAATCATGGTCAAGAATAGGCTTTGCTTATGTCCTCTATAGTGGCGGGTGCTTAGGGATAGGCTCTAGGGCTTTGTCTTTAAATAAAAGGGAAAAAAGATGAACCAGAAAACACTTTATGACCGACTTGGCGGTTACGGTGGCATTACGACTTTTGTTAATGACTTACTCCCACGCTTACAATCAGACCTCCAGTTGGGTCGTTTCTGGGAGAATCGCGGAGATGATGGGATTGAGAGAGAAAAGCAGCTGTTAATAGACTACTTGTGTTCAAATGCGGGTGGCCCGGTGTACTACACTGGTCGGGATATGAAAGTGTCGCACAAGGGCATGAACATAAGCGAAAGCGATTGGGCTATTTTCCTAGAGCATGCGGGGGCTACGATGGGTGTGTTACAGGTTCCCCGGCAGGAATGTGACGATGTGGTTGCCTTTGTCTTGAGTCTGAAAGACGACATTGTTGAGGCATAAAGTGTTGAGAAATAGCGCGCTGAGATATTGAGTGTTCAGGCATAGATTGTTGGTGTGTAGGTCGTTGGAGCACAGGCAACAGTATCAATAGATAACACCACAAAGTGAAAAATTGCTATGTCTTTCTGGTGTTAGGCCTTAAAGAGAAAACCCATCATGAAGAACCCCGTTATAGCCGATAACAAACCGGTAAAGGTCAACTTGTCCAAGGGGCAGGAATACCATTTTTGTACCTGTGGTAAATCAAAAAGCCAGCCATTCTGCGATGGTTCTCATGTAGGTACATCATTTACACCCAAAGTGATTGTCTCTGCTGAGGAGCAGGAAGCCTATCTGTGTGCTTGTAAACATACTCGTAATGCCCCCTTTTGTGATGGCACTCATAAGCAGTTTTCCGATGAACAAGTTGGCACGGAAGGCCCCGGTATTACTGATGATAAAAGTTTGATACCAGAGGTGCGGGCTACTGAAGAAGAGCCCACGGTAGAGCTTATTCACTTGCTCGCTAGAGAAGGATTGTCAGGGGTGGGTCAACATGGGCCTGTGAGCGCCATGGGGGTGCCAAGGAACCAGTTGCCGAGCTGGGATGATATTCAGATTATGGTCGCCCAGTTAGCCACAAAGCCTCTGATGGAGGATGTGGCCGTTGGTACGGAGTTGGTCATCGGTCCAGAAGCAAAAAAACCGCTGGTATTGAAGATTCCCCTGTTTGTTTCTGATATGAGTTTTGGAGCACTTTCAGAGGAAGCAAAGGTCGCAATGGCGAAGGGTGCTGAACTCGCTGGAACAGGAATTTGCTCTGGAGAAGGGGGCATGTTGCCAGAAGAGCAGCAGGCCAATAGCCGGTATTTTTACGAGTTAGCCAGTGCAAAATTTGGCTATACCGAGGCTGTATTGAAAAATGTCCAGGCATTCCATTTTAAAGGTGGCCAAGGCGCAAAAACGGGCACCGGTGGGCATCTGCCTGCGGTGAAGAATGTAGGCAGGATTTCTGAAGTCCGCGGAATACCTGAAGGTGAGCCAGCTATCTCACCACCCACATTTAGTGATTTAAATACCCCGGAAGATTTCAAGCGATTTGCCGATAGAGTACGCGAAATCACTGGCGGTATCCCCATCGGCTTTAAACTCAGTGCCAATCATATTGAGCGGGATATTGAATTTGCCCTTCAGGCCAGCGCTGAATACATTATTCTGGATGGTCGGGGTGGCGGTACTGGAGCTGCACCATTACTGTTTCGTGATCATATTAGTGTGCCAACTATTCCAGCATTAGCCCGTGCCAGACACTATCTTGATCAGCAAGGTATGGGTGGAAAGGTGACGTTGATTGCCACCGGTGGGTTACGTGTACCCAGTGACTTTATGAAGGCTATGGCTCTAGGGGCTGATGGTGTTGCCATTGCCAACAGCGCCATGCAGTCTATTGGTTGTATCGCAGCAAGGATATGCCATACGAACAACTGTCCTGCGGGTATTGCCACCCAAAATCCCGAGCTGCGAAAAAGGTTGGATGTCGAAAGCTCGGCACAAAGATTGGCCACATTTTTTGACTCATCTGTTGAGTTGATGAAAGTGATGGCGCGGGCGTGCGGGCACTTACATCTCAATGAATTTGTCCGGGATGACCTAGCAACCTTTGATGCTGAATTGGCAAAATTGTCCGGGATTGAGTTTTCAGGGTTTGACCCTGAAAGAGGCTAGGCAGCTATTGGTAAAGAGCGTACTCCTATGAAAGAGATTGTCGGCATCAACCATGTGGGGTTGCGGGTAACGAGTCTGGAAAAATCCAGAGCTTTCTACGAGAAAATTGGTTTCCTGTTTATTGTAGGTCCGGTCGGACCTGAACCGGTTGCCATTATGGAGCATCCATCAGGGGTCAATATTAATTTTATACTTAATGCATCCACAGCACCCCTTGAATCAGGGCCCTCTGAAAATGTGCTTATGGATCTCACTGAAAAATATACGGGGTTCACCCATATAGCGTTAGAAGTGACTCATCTGGAGGCAGTGCAAAGAACACTATCTGATCTGCAAATACCGATTACTGAAGGGCCTGTCGAGCTGCCTGATGGGACTATGTTTTTGTTTGTCAGAGATCCGGATAAAAACGTTATTGAGTTTCATCAGGTGGCACAATGATTCTGCGAGATTTGTTAGGAACAGAGTTGCCCATTATTCAGGCTCCTATGGCGGGGGTACAAGGTAGTGCTCTAGCCGTGGCTGTCTCCAATGCGGGAGGGCTGGGATCGCTACCCTGTGCCATGCTTAGCATGGAGCAATTGCGGGATGAATTGATAGCTATTAAGACACAGACCAATCGTCCCTATAACGTTAATTTCTTTTGTCACGAAGTTCCTGAGATCAGCCATAAAGCTGAAATGATCTGGCGTAATGCGTTAATGCCATTTTATAAAGCACATGATGTTGATCCCAATACAATGCCTGCTGTTACCCGTGTACCGTTTAATTCAGATACTGCGGATATACTAGAGGAATTCAAACCACCCGTGGTCAGCTTTCATTTTGGTTTGCCATCGGATGAATTGCTGGCAAGGGTGAAGGCGTTTGGTGCCAAGGTCATCAGTTCTGCTACAACATTGGAAGAAGCATTGTGGTTGGAAGAATGTGGTGCTGATGTAATTATTGCTCAGGGATTGGAGGCGGGCGGTCATCGCGGCATGTTCTTATCCCGTGACCTCAATTCGCAGCTGGGTACATTTTCACTGCTTCCGCAAATTGTCAGAGAAGTGAACGTTCCGGTGGTCGCGGCTGGAGGCATCGCCGATGCCAAAGGTGTTGAGGCAGCGATGGTTTTGGGTGCTTCAGGTGTTCAGGTAGGGACAGCGTATTTACTTTGTTGCGAGGCGCTTACCAGTCAAGTTCATCGTGCTGCACTGGAAAGCTCTAGGGCAAAGCACACGGCATTGACCAATATTTTTACAGGGCGGCCTGCTCGTGCCATTATCAATTTTGCCATGAAAGAGCTTGGCCCTCTTCATTATGGCATCCCTGCATTCCCCTTGGCTGCTAGTGCTATTTCTCCCTTGCGCACCCTATTGGAAGCTAGAGGTTCAGGAGATTTTTCTCCCCTTTGGTCCGGTCAGAATACGACAGGTTGCAAGGCAATACCCGCAGCTGAATTGACGCACGAGTTAGCAGCTGGTCTATAATCGACTAGATGTTTTTTTAGTGCATTGGTTGTTAATTCTTATTAATAAAAATAAGTAAATAAATATTTTTTGGAGAGTGAATCTAGCTATGAAACTTGAATCTCTGGCCTTGCATCATGGCTATAAATCGGAAGCTACAACTAAAGCCGCGGCCGTGCCTATTTATCAAACCACCTCATATACCTTTGATGACACTCAACACGGTGCAGATTTATTTGATTTAAAAGTACCGGGAAATATTTATACCCGAATCATGAACCCAACAACTGATGTGCTGGAACAGCGAATGGCAGCTATGGAGGGTGGTATAGGTGCTCTGGTTGTCGCTTCGGGCATGGCAGCGATTACTTATGCTATCCAGTGTATTTGTTCGGTGGGGGATAATATTGTCAGTACCAGTCAGCTGTATGGTGGTACCTACAATCTGTTTGCCCACACGTTACCCAAGCAAGGTATCGAAGCGCGGATGGTGTCAGCGGATGATTTTGATGCTCTAGAAAAAGCTATTGATGAGAACACCCGGCTGGTTTTTTGTGAATCCATTGGTAACCCGGCGGGCAACATTGTTGATCTTGAAAAGTTTGCTGAAATCGCACACAAACATGGTGTGCCATTGATCGTAGATAGCACGGTTGCGACACCATTTTTATGTCGTCCCTTTGAGTTGGGTGCGGATATCGTTATTCACTCGTTAACCAAATATATCGGCGGGCATGGCACATCCATTGGCGGTGTTATTATTGATTCAGGAAAGTTTGACTGGGTAGCCAACAAAGAGCGGTTCCCTATCTTAAATGAACCCGATCCCTCCTATCATGGTGTGGTTTATACGGAAGCACTGGGTGCTGCCGCATACATAGGTCGTTGCCGGGTTGTCCCGCTTCGTAGCACCGGTGCTGCTATTTCTCCCTTAAACTCATTTCAGATTTTGCAGGGTTTGGAAACCTTGGGGCTCCGCATGGAGCGACACTGTGAAAATGCTGAAAAACTGGCCAACTACCTGAGTAACCATGACAAGGTGGCTTGGGTGAACTATGCCGCCTTACCAGAAAGCCCTTATTACCAGAATTGCCAAAAAATCACTGGTGGTAAGGCTTCCGGTATCCTGAGCTTTGGAATTAAGGGCGAGTCAGGTTCAGGTAAAGAGGCTGGCACACAATTTATTGATGCGCTGCAGATGATTTTACGGCTGGTCAATATTGGCGATGCTAAATCACTGGCTTGTCATCCTGCATCTACTACCCACCGCCAGTTGAATGATGATGAGCTGAAGGCTGCGGGTGTCAGTGCAGATCTCGTCCGTATTTCTGTGGGTATTGAGAATATTGACGATATTATTGCAGATGTAAACCAGGCTCTTGATAGTGTGTCATGACACTTTCCCTATTAAGACACAACAGTTGGTATTGAGGTTTCTTCGGGAGGCGTAATGGCATCACCTCGGTTTGTGACGGGATCACTGCATCGCCATATTGCAGTGATGACGTCAACGGCTGCGCTTGGCCTGATGGCTATTTTTCTTGTAGACCTTGCAGATATTTATTTTTTGAGTCTACTTGGGGAAACTGAACTTGCAGCGGCAGTAGGTTATGCGGGCTCAATACTTTTTTTTACCACGACAATCTGTATCGGCATTTCCATTGCTATGGCTGCATTGGTGGCCAGAGCAGCCGGTACTGGAGAGATGTCATCCGCAAAGCGCTATGTAGCTAGCGTCTCGGTGTTTGCTGTTGTGGTCACGGTGCCCAGTGCACTGATTGTCTGGCTGAATATCCCTTTTTTCCTGGATTTGTTAGGTGCAACAGGGCGTGCGCACCAGCTTGCAGCTTTGTATCTTCGTATCATTGTGCCTTCAATGCCCATTCTAGCTTTGGGCATGAGTATGGGGGGTGTTTTGCGTGCTTTAGGTGACCCCAAACACGCGATGTTGGCCACCATTGCGGGCAGTATGGTGAATCTTGTACTTGATCCTATATTAATTTTTGGCCTGGATATGAGTGTGGCTGGTGCCGCTGTTGCTTCAGTTTTTGCACGAATTGCCGTTTTAGTTATTGGCGTAAGGTATGTGATTAAGCGTCAATATATGCCCAATGGCCTTGGGGTGGATGAGTTTCGTAGTGATATTGGAGCTATTTTAAAAATTGCGGTACCGGCCATGTTAACGAATGTTGCAACACCAATTGGTAATGCTTATGTGACTGCCAGCATGTCAACATTTGGTGTTGGTTCTGTTGCAGGATTTTCGATTGTTGGTCGCCTCATGCCTGTTGCATTTGGTATTATTTTTGCCCTTTCGAGTGCAGTGGGTCCAATAGTTGGTCAGAATTTTGGTGCGGGCCGTATGGACAGAGTACATCATACGCTGATCAACTCACTGGTGTTCTCGACAGCGGTGGTAGTGGCTGTATCGCTACTGTTACTGTTGACGCAAAGTTATATCGTCGACGCATTTCGTGCCCAGCCGGCCGCTGCGGCATTAATTCAATTTTTTTGTACATTTATTGCCATTAGCTTTGTATTTAATGGCGCTCAATTTATATCTAATGCGGTATTCAATAATTTGGGGCGCCCCTTATGGTCGACGTGGACTAATTGGGGGAAGGCAACCCTTGGAACAATTCCATTTGTTTGGCTTGGCGCCAAGCTGTACGGTGCCGAAGGCATTTTGGCCGGGCAGGCCGTAGGTGGATTATTATTTGGCATATTGAGCATAGTTTTGGCTCTTCGCTTGACGCGACAGCTGGTGAAAGAAAAGGCTATGAAGGATTTTCCACTAACACCGGGTCTTACCTTTCGTGTTCCGTTATCTGCCCATACAAGTTGTAACGGTTGGATGGGTGTATATCGTCGAGACTAATGATATGCACGAATAGACAATATTTTAGGGCATTATTTTTGTATCCATGCCATTGGATCAACTTCTGACGAATGCAGACACTGCACCTTATCAAGCCAAAGCTTTGAGTAAGGATCGTGTTGCGTGTTATGAAAAGGGTAATAGCACTCAGAGTTAAAGCATCAGCGTTAAAAAATGAGAGTCTCACCTTGGTGATATAAATTTTTAATATTTATTCACTGGCCGTTCAAAAATACACGGACAGTTTTATTGAAAGTTTCTGGTTTTTCTACGTGCAGCCAATGGCCGGTATTCGCTATAACCTTCAGTTTGGTATTTGGAAATAGTCGGAGCACTTCACTGCGATGTTTATCTTGGATATAGGCAGAATTTTCGCCTTTGATAAATAGGGCGGAGCCTGAAAACGGCTTACCAGTAGGTGCCAGTGTTAGCTTGTCATAGTAGTTGGCAATAATCCCTTCCATATAAAGTCGTAGGTCAAACCTTCCATCCTTCGCACGAACAAGATTTTTCAATAAAAATGCCCGTACAGAGGATTCGTCGACATAGGTTGCTAGCAGTTGATCTGCTTCCTTGCGAGAGGTTGGCCTTGTTGTTTCTAGAGAGGTCAGGCCTTCTAGCACACCCCCGTGGCGATCAGGCTTGTAGTCCACCGGTGCTATATCGGCTACAACCAGCCTATTCACACGCTCTGGATGAGTCAGAGCAACCTGCATAGCAACTTTCCCTCCCATGGAGTGGCCGATTAGGTTAGCTTGGTCGAGCTTTAGGTTATTCATTAATTCAATTATGTCATTCGCCATGGAGGGGTAATCCATTTCCAGGCTATGGGGGGATTCCCCATGATTTCTCATATCAACAGAAATCACTGAGTAGCTATCGGACAATGCTCGGCTCAGTAGCCCGAGGTTGCTTAGTGAACCGAACATGCCGTGCATTAAAATTACCGACTGCCCCGAACCCTGTATGGAATAATTTAATTTCACGGTGATGGTGTATACCTAATTAATTTGTGGGCCATTATAAAGTTTGTGTGAGCTTTGTCTTGATCTTGTCTGCTTATGGGGCATTGATGGCAGTAGTCAATGTTGACGGGTGCAGCCCGGTAAACTACATAACATTTCGAATAATAGATTTGCAGCCAGTAATGCGGTATTTCCAGAGGTGTCATAGGGCGGAGACACCTCCACCAGATCGCCCCCGATTATATTCAGCCCATAGCATCCCCGAATTATTTCCAGCGCCTGGGTGCTGGTGAGTCCCCCCGGTTCGGGTGTTCCAGTTCCTGGGGCCGCAGAGGGATCCAGGCCGTCGATATCAAAGCTGATGTAGGTGGGTGTGTCGGCACCAATTTGTTGGCGTACTTCAGTCATCAGTGGTTCAAGAGATTTGTACCAGCATTCTTCAGCCTGCACTACACGTACACCCTGTTGGCGAGACCAATCAAAATCGTCTTTGTTATAGCCAGTACCCCGCACACCGATCTGAACCATTTTGGCGGGGGCAATGAGACCCTCTTCAATAGATCGACGGAAAATAGTGCCATGGGTAATTTTTTCGCCAAACATGGTGTCATTGGTATCAGTGTGGGCATCCACATGTACCATGGCCACGGGACCGTATTTCCCGGCAATGGCACGAAGTATGGGAAGGGTGATTGTGTGATCACCACCCAGAGCGAAGGGTTTTACTGTGTGTTTCAGAATATCTTTGTAGTGTTGAGTGATCGTGTCGAGAGATGCTGCCAGATTGAAGGTGTTTAATGCTATATCACCAATGTCAGCAATCTGAAAGCTATCGAATGGGGCTGCTCCTGTGGCCATGGAGTAGGGGCGAATCAGGGCAGACTCCTGTCGAATTTGTCGAGGTCCAAAGCGAGCACCAGTGCGGTTGCTGGTGCCGATATCCAGACCAACACCGATAAAGCAAACATCCAGTCCTTGTGCTGTACCTTGCGGCGGTAATCGGAAAAGAGTGCCCGGCCCGGCAAAACGGGGCATTTGGTTTCCGCTTAATGGCTGATTGAGTTTGCTCATCAAGACTGCCTCTGTCATTTAAAATAAAAGAGATTTTTGTTTGCCGTTATCTAGGTTTTACTTAGAACGTCCATATTAATAAAAGCCCGAGTTTTAGTAGGAAGGTACCGTTCATTATAATGGCCACCGCCATAGTAATAGCCTAGCTGACTATCGTTAAAAACAGCAAATGTGTCTGTATATGACGTCGGTTTTGAATCTGGGCTAGGACAAAGATGATAATCTCAGCAATACAGATAGCCTGAGAAAAGGTGGTTTTGATCTGTACTAGTCTGCCGTATTTGTTGGCTTAGGTTTACTCAGTTGAAAGATATGTTTACAGATTTCATCCCGTTGCTGGTCTGATAGTAAAAGCCAGGCTTCGGATAATGACCGATCATCAAAAAAGGCAGCATAAGAGCCTTGGTGGGAATTGTCGCCCTCTCCTAGCCATAGCCAATAGGCAGATACACCCAATGCTTTCCCAATAGCAAAAATGGCTGATGTGGACTGGGATCGGCCACTTTCCAATTTGGATATCATCTGCTGAGTTAAATCTGTTTGCACGGAAAGCTCGGCCTGAGAAAGACCTGATTTTAAGCGAGCTACCTTGATTCGATCTGCCATCGTTTTCATGTATCTTAATATTACAACATTTGTTGTAATTGGGGTAGACAACTTTAGTTGTAACTAGGGCCGAGTCTCGTTACTATTTTAGGTAGATATAAACCTAGGAGTGGAGAATGACCCCTGAAGAGGCCCTGCTGAAAGTTGTGAATATTGTGGGGGGGCAAACAGCCTTAGCAAATGCAGTATCACAGAAAACTGGCCGCACCATCAGGCAGCAACATGTATGGAATTGGATTAATCGTGATGGCGGTATTCCTGCTGCCTACGCACCATTAGTTGAGGCGTTATGCCGGGAATATGGCGAAGAGATATCCTGTTGTCGTTTATGCCCTGACTTCTATCCTGCTCAATAACTGAGCTATATCGCCATATTATTTTCCAGATTTAAATATTTCTTCCTTTTATTGGTCTTTCCTAGCTCATTATCCCTAATAGATTAAACCTATCTGTGGGCCAGCGGTGTCTATGCTTGTGAATTAATAAAACGGTATAGTTCCGATTGCAACGGAGCACTGTTATGAAACTTTATACTTACCCCCCAGCCCCCAATCCCATGCGTCTCAATATTTTTTTGGCCGAAAAAGGTATTGATATAGAGGCTGAACATGTGAATCTCATGGCAAGAGAACAGTTTAGTGAGTCATTTCGTGCGGTAAATAGTTGGGGCACTGTGCCTGCATTGGTACTGGGTGATGGTGTGGTGCTGACGGAGGTGGTGGGTATGTACAGTTACCTTGAGGATATTTATCCTCAGAAGCCTTTATTAGGCACCGACCCACTTTCTCGGGCATTGATTTTGAGTTGGGACCATCGCTGTTTTACGGATGGCTTTCAGGCGGTAGCTGAAGTGCTTCGTAATTCGGCCCCAGGATTTGCCGGGCGAGCGTTGCCTGGGCCTGTTTCCTATGAACAAATTTCTGAGCTGGCGGATAGGGGTAATGAGCGAATCCAAGCCTTTTATGGTGTATTGAATAAGCATCTTGAGGGACGTAAGTTTATGGTCGGTGATAACTTTACCGTTGCCGATATTGCCGCTTACGTTTTCGTCACATTTAGTGGTTGGGTCAAGGCGACAATTCCTGATGAATGCGCTCACCTCAGTAAATGGCATCAACAAATTTCTACCCGGGAAAGTGTACAGTCCTGATTAATGAGGTGCAGAAAAAGATATGAGTAAATTGGTGGGAAAAGTAGCTCTAGTGAGTGGTTCTGGTCGTGGTATTGGGCGGGAAATTGCGCTTAAGTTGGCTTCTGAAGGTGCTCGAGTGGTGGTCAATGATCTGGATGCTGATCTGGCTCATCAATTGGTTGAGGATATTAAAGCAGTAGGTTCGGAGGCCGTTGCATGTATTGGTAGTGTCACTGAGCCAGATTTCGGTGAGCGCTTTGTGAACACAGCGGTCGATACCTTTGGTGGTCTGGATATAATTATTAACAATGCCGGTTACACATGGGATAACGTTGTTCAGAAAATGGATGATGAGCAGTGGTATGCAATGATTGATGTGCATATGACGGCCCCTTATCGAATTTTGAAAGCAGCTCAGCCCTACATTAAAAAATTTCATCTTCAGGATAAAAATGCCGGTAATGAGGTTTTTAGGAAGGTGGTCAATATCTCATCGGTTTCCGGGCTCAATGGCAACCCCGGCCAGCTGGCCTACTCAGCAGCAAAAGCCGGAATTGTAGGTATGACTAAAACACTGTGTAAGGAGTGGGGGCGTTATAACGTCAATGTGAATGCAGTTGCCTTTGGTTTTATCCAGACGCGCCTCACTGTCGCTGTGAGTGATGAAAACACCATCAATGTTCAAGGGCGCGACATCAAAGTTGGTATCAGTGACCAAGTCTTACAGATGGTTGAGACAATGATTCCCTTGGGGCGTGCAGGTACACCGAAGGAAGCGGCAGATGCCGTTTATTTATTTTGCCTGCCCGAGTCAAATTACATCAGTGGTCAGACAGTGGTGGTGGGCGGAGGGTTCGACCTGTAATGCTTTGATTGACCACAGTCGCTCATCGGTTTTTGTGGTGCTTAGTGATACTGGCCGTCGTTTCTCGGCAATAATTTCTTGGCGACAGCCCTGTCCAATGCTTAAACGCGCGGGTAAATGAGCGGGGTTCGGAAAATCCGACAATTTCAGACACCCTGTCAACCGATAGACCCTCTTTTACCAGCTTATCAATGGCCACCTCCCGACGGATGTTGTCTTTAATGTGTTGGTAGCTGGTACCTTCCTGTTGTAATCGCCGGTACAGGGTGAGGGAGCTGATGTTCATCTGCCTTGCGAGGTTTTCTGCCCGGGGGAAAACGAGATGTTCAGCGTTGATAGCCATAATTACCCGTTCAATTTGAGCCTCCAGACTATTGTCCTCCCCGGGGATTGTCATAATGTCAGTGGGGTGTTCCGTCAGAAAAACTTCCAACTCCCGCGGTGTTCGAACCAGTGGCTTGTCCAGATATTGTGCATCAAAGAAAAGACTGTTCCTGGTTTGCTGGAAAGACAGGTTACCGGGAAACATGACCCGGAGTTCATCCTGATGGGCTGGCGCTGGATGAATAAAATGTGTTTCACGTAAACGGATAGCTTCGGCGATATACCAGCTGGGAAAGCGGTGCCAGATCACCATTAAAAATTCGGTTAAAAAATGTCCTTCATCCAGTTCAGGTTGTTGCAAGTTGAAGCTGAGTTCGGCTGTATGCTCCTGTACGTTGAGTTGAATTTGTAATGCATCGGTAATGAGCCCATAGAAGTGGGCGACCTTTTCAAGGAGTTCTCCCAGGGTTTTACAGTGACTGACGAGATCGCAAACCGTGTTAAAAATACCATATTTACAGGGCTGGGCAGTAAACCCCATGAATTCATCATTGAGCTCTTGTTGTACCAGCCTGAATAGTCGCGCGACCTGGTCGGTGTGTACCCGATGGGTGGTGTCTTCCACAACAGCGGGGTTGATTCCAGCGCGGGCCAGCAGCGCCCGGTGGCCAAGTTGACGTTGGCGTATACCGTGAAGGCATGTGGTGACATGGTAGTGGGAGATGGTGGCGATGGTGGGCCTCTGTTATAAAACAGTGAGTTTAAACTCGATATTAGCAGGTTATGGGAGTCTATCTTAATAATAATGTATTATTTTGTGAGTTTTGAGGAGTGAATCTGCCCTTGTTTCAATACTGTTGCTACTTCATAGTGGTTTAATAATTAGAGGCGTAAGTGGCATGGACTGTTATGCCGCAGCCTGAGGATCAAAGCTTGTGGTGTGATGGGCGCATTTCAACTATACCCATAGGTTGATAGTGGTTGATTGCTGGCGGGTTTAACCGTTGATACGCAGCCTGTACCGAAAGCAATCTGCGCCGGACTGAATTTAAGTGAGGTAGTGTTCAATGACTGATATTTCCAAGCCTTCCTATGGTGACTGGCGTGATTTGGCAACCAAAGAAACCAAGGGTAAGTCCCCGGAGGACTTAGTCTGGCAGACCCCGGAAGGCATTCCGGTTAAGCCGCTCTATACGGCAGAAGATGTCGCCGGTCTTGACCATCAGGATAATCTCCCCGGCTTTGCACCCTTTAAACGTGGCCCCAAGGCGACCATGTATGCGGGTCGACCCTGGACCGTTCGTCAGTATGCCGGCTTCTCTACAGCCGAAGAGTCCAATGCCTTTTATCGACGCAATCTTGCCGCAGGGCAACAGGGATTGTCCGTGGCATTTGATCTGGCAACCCACCGTGGCTATGACTCTGATCATGAGCGAGTGACGGGTGATGTCGGTAAGGCGGGCGTAGCAATTGACTCTGTCGAAGACATGAAAATCCTGTTCGATGAGATTCCGCTCGATAAAGTTTCGGTATCAATGACCATGAATGGTGCAGTATTGCCGGTAATGGCTAATTATATTGTGGCGGCGGAAGAGCAGGGTGTGTCGCCAGAACAGTTGGTGGGCACCTTACAGAACGATATCCTCAAAGAGTTCATGGTGCGGAATACCTATATTTACCCTCCTACGCCATCCATGCGCATTGTGTCCGACATTATCGGTTATACCGCAGAGCACATGCCTAAATTCAACTCTATTTCTATCTCCGGTTATCACATGCAGGAAGCCGGCGCCACCAATGTTCAGGAGCTGGCGTTCACCATTGCCGATGGCATTGAGTATGTGCGTACCGCCATTGATAGTGGGCTGGATGTTGATAAGTTTGCTCCCCGTTTATCCTTCTTCTTTGCCATTGGCATGAACTTCTTTATGGAAATTGCCAAGTTGCGTGCGGCCCGTATTTTGTGGGCGACGCTGATGAAAGAGAAGTTTGACCCCCAGAATGAAAAGTCATTAGTGCTGAGGACCCACTGCCAGACTTCCGGTGTGAGTCTCACCAGTAAAGACCCTTATAACAATGTGATGCGGACGACCATTGAGGCCATGTCAGCCGTATTGGGTGGTACTCAATCACTGCACACCAATGCACTGGATGAAGCATTGGCACTGCCCACAGATTTTTCTGCGCGCATTGCCAGAAATACTCAGTTAGTGATACAGGAAGAAACCGGTATCACTAAAGTGGTGGATCCTCTAGCTGGCTCCTATTATGTGGAAACCCTGACTGATCAGTTGGTCAAGGAAGCGCGAGTGTTGATCGACGAAGTCGAAGAGATGGGTGGCATGACAAAGGCGGTGGAGTCCGGGATGCCTAAGTTGCGGATTGAACAAGCTGCAGCGTTGCATCAGGCGCGTATTGACCGTGGCGATAATGTTATTGTCGGGGTGAACAAGTATCAACTGGCGGAAGAGCCCGATGTGGAGATTCTTGATATTGATAATACCGCTGTGCGTGAATCACAGGTGGCGCGATTGAAGCGTATTCGTGCAGAGCGTGATGACACCGCCTGTCAGAAGGCGTTGGAAGCACTGACTGATGCTGCCAAAACGGGGCAGGGAAATCTGTTGGTATTGGCGGTGGATGCTGCTCGGGCCCGTGCTACGGTGGGCGAGATTTCTGATGCCCTGGAAAAAGAATGGGGCCGGCATAAAGCTGAAACCCACACCATCAGTGGAGTCTATGGATCTGCTTACGAAGGTGACGAGGATTTTGCCGCCATTCAGGCGGGGGTGGAAGCCTTTGCAGCAGAGGCTGGCCGCCGTCCACGTATGTTGGTGGCGAAGATGGGGCAGGATGGTCATGACCGTGGTGCCAAGGTGATTGCTACCGCTTTTGCTGATATTGGTTTTGATGTGGATATCAGCCCCATGTTTCAAACACCGGAAGAGGCGGCTCGTATGGCCGTTGAAAATGATGTTCATGTGGTGGGTGTGTCTTCCCAGGCCGCAGGGCATAAAACGTTGGTACCACAACTGATTAGTGCATTAAAAAAAGAAGGTGCTAATGATATTAAGGTAGTTTGTGGCGGTGTGATCCCCCCTCAGGATTATCAGGTACTTTACGATGCGGGTGTGGCGGCAGTGTATGGCCCCGGTACTAATATTCCCGTGGCGGCGGCAGAAGTACTTGAGCTGCTGCGCAAAAGCTGACGAAGCAGTTATTTACTGAGGCTGAAGTTAAAGCCTGTATCAAACAACTATTGAGAAATAACAATAAGAGCCTGCCGGTGTTTTAGGCAGTTCAAACAGGAGATCACTATGCACGAGATTGTCGAGCAGCTGGAAGAGAAACGTAAAAAAGCACACCTTGGCGGCGGTCAAAAACGTATTGATACCCAGCACTCAAAGGGTAAATTGACCGCCAGAGAGCGAATCGAATTGCTGCTTGATCCGGGCACCTTTGAAGAGTGGGATACTTTCGTAGAGCACCGGTGCACAGATTTTGGTATGGAGCAGGACCATATTCCTGGAGATGGTGTTGTCACGGGCTACGGTACAATTAATGGACGATTAGTCTTTGTTTATAGTCAGGACTTTACCGTATTTGGTGGCTCTCTGTCTGAGACCCATGCCGAGAAAATCTGCAAGGTGATGGATCAGGCTATGAAAGTCGGGGCGCCGATAATTGGTCTTAATGACTCCGGAGGTGCACGTATTCAAGAGGGTGTCGCCTCTCTGGGTGGTTACGCCGATGTCTTCCAAAAAAATGTTATGGCTTCTGGTGTTGTTCCTCAAATATCTATGATCATGGGGCCCTGTGCGGGTGGTGCGGTGTATTCGCCCGCCATTACAGATTTTATCTTTATGGTAAAAGATAGCTCCTACATGTTTGTGACGGGTCCGGATGTGGTTAAAACAGTGACTCATGAAACAGTGACTGCGGAAGAACTTGGTGGCGCAATTACCCACTCTACTAAGTCAGGCGTTTCTGATTTGGCCTTTGAGAGCGATGTGGATGCATTGGTGAAACTGCGTCGTTTTTTCAGTTATCTCCCGGCTAATAATCAGGAAAAGCCACCCGTGTGGCCCACAGATGACTCGGCCGATCGTGCAGAAATGTCTTTGAATACATTGATTCCTGACGATCCCAACAAGCCCTACGACATGAAAGAATTGATCACTAAGGTGGCAGACGAAGGTGATTTCTTTGAACTGCAACCCGATTATGCGGGTAACTTGGTGATTGGCTTTATTCGCATCGAAGGTTCTACCGTGGGTGTTGTGGCCAATCAGCCTATGGTGCTGGCCGGTTGTCTCGATATCGATGCTTCCAAGAAAGGCGCTCGCTTTATTCGTTTCTGCGATGCTTTCAATATTCCAGTGCTGACATTCGTTGATGTACCGGGCTTTATGCCGGGTACCAGTCAGGAATACGGTGGCATTATCAAGCATGGCGCCAAACTGTTGTATGCCTACGCGGAATGCACGGTTCCAAAAGTTACCGTCATTACCCGTAAAGCCTATGGTGGTGCTTACGATGTGATGTCGTCAAAACACCTGCGTGGTGATGTGAACTTTGCTTGGCCTACCGCAGAAATCGCGGTGATGGGGCCAAAGGGTGCCGTCGAAATTATCTTCCGTAAAGACATCGGTGATAAGGAAAAAATTGCAGCGAAAGAAGCTGAATACCGTGAGAAATTTGCCAATCCCTTTATCGCGGGCAAGCGTGGTTTTATTGATGATGTGATCAAGCCCCACAGTACTCGCAAGCGGGTCGCTCGCTCACTGGCCATGTTGCGTGATAAGGATGTTGAAAATCCATGGCGTAAGCACGGCAACATTCCTTTGTGATGAGCCGCTGTGGCTAGAAGTTATAAGCAGTGGAAACCTTGATGTTTAGAGCTTAAGCATCGTTGAAAAGCAGAATTTCCAGAAGAAGATTAAATTATGTTTAAAAAAATTCTTGTAGCAAATCGGGGTGAAATTGCCTGCCGTGTATTTCGTACGGCAAAGGCTATGGGTATTGGCACAGTGGCGGTTTATTCCGATGCGGATCAAGATGCACTGCATGTGTCCATGGCGGATGAGGCGGTGCATATTGGCCCGGCAGCCTCGGCTGAAAGCTACTTAGTGATCGATAAAATTATTGCGGCCTGTCAGCAAACCGGTGCTGATGCGGTACACCCCGGTTATGGGTTTCTGTCTGAAAATAAGGCATTTTGTGAAGCGCTGGATACGGCCGGGATTGCCTTTATAGGCCCCGGTGTTAAAGCCATCGAGTCCATGGGTGACAAAATCACCTCCAAGTTGATTGCCGAAAAGGCCGGTGTGAATACCATTCCCGGTTACACCGATGTAGTAAAAGATGCAGATGAAGCTATTGCGATTTCAACGGACATTGGCTTTCCTGTCATGCTGAAAGCCTCTGCCGGTGGCGGTGGTAAGGGGATGCGCGTCGCCTGGAATGAGGAAGAGTGTCGCGATGGTTTTGAGCGTGCGACCAACGAAGCTCGTTCCAGCTTTGGTGATGATCGTATTTTTATTGAGAAATTTATTCAGGAACCCCGTCACATTGAAATTCAGGTGATGGCTGATAGCCATGGTAATACGATTTATCTGGGGGAGCGTGAATGCTCTATTCAGCGTCGTCACCAAAAGGTCATTGAAGAGGCTCCCTCTCCATTTTTAACGGAGGAAGTTCGCAAGAAAATGGGTGAGCAGTCAGTTATGTTGGCTAAAGCCGTGGACTATCAATCAGCGGGTACCGTGGAATTTATCGCTGACGCGGATATGAATTTCTACTTTCTGGAGATGAATACTCGGTTGCAGGTAGAGCACCCCGTGACGGAGTTTGTCACCGGGCAGGATTTGGTTGAGTTAATGATTAAGGTCGCAGCCGGGGAGCAGCTGCCTTTAACTCAGGAAGATGTGACGCTGACAGGCTGGGCGATGGAAACCCGTGTCTATGCCGAAGATCCATTCCGCAATTTCATGCCGTCTACGGGCCGTTTAGTTCATTATATCCCGCCAGAAGGCGAGGGTGTGCGTGTAGACACGGGTGTCTATGAAGGCGGTGAAGTGTCCATGTACTACGACCCCATGATCGCCAAGCTGATCACCTATGGTCAGGATCGTAAAGAAGCGACCGACCGGATGGTGGATGCGCTGGATGCTTATTATATTCGCGGCGTGAGTCATAATATTAGTTTTTTGAATGCACTGATGGTGCACCCGCGCTTTGTGGCGGGAGAGCTGACCACCAACTTTATTGCTGAGGAATATCCGGACGGCTTTAATTCCGATCTGGTACCCCAGGATGACCCTGCAATTTGCGTTGTTGTTGCCGCCGCTATCAACAAGAAGTACCGGGACCGTTGTGCCATGATTTCTGGTCAGTTACCGGGCCATGAATATGAGCCATCCTCTGATTGGGTGGTGATCATGGATGGTGGCGATGCCGAATATGAGGTTTCCGTCGAAAATGGTGGCCAGACCATTGGTGTTGAATTGGCGGGCAAGCACTATCAAATTGATACTCACTGGGCCTTCGGTGAGCCGTTGTTTAATGCAAACATTAATGGCCAGTCTGTGTGTGTTCAGGTGGATGTGGTGGGCTCATCACTGCGGATGTTCCATCGAGGCTCTCAGAAGGAGGCCTTTGTGGTCACTGCAAGGGCGGCAGAACTCAACCGGCATATGTTGTATAAAGAGCCGGCAGATATGTCCAAGTACCTACTGTCACCCATGCCGGGTTTGTTAGTGCAACTCTCAGTACAGGAAGGTGATGTCGTGAAAGAAGGCGAGGAGCTGGCGGTGGTTGAAGCCATGAAAATGGAAAACAGCCTGCGCGCATTGGCCGATGGGGTGGTCAAGAAAGTTTCTGCCGCTCAGGGTGATAGCCTGGTAGTGGATCAGCCGATTGTGGAGTTTGAGTAAAAAATAAATCTGTTATTCTCGATTGGTGGGTTCAAGGGCTGAGCCTTGTTCAATACGGAAGGTTCAATGTGGAAGGTACCATGTAAAAGGTACAATGTTCTCAGCCATGACCCGACCGCTGGAGATAGACAATTCAAATGAGCGAACCGCAGATGACCGTATCGATGACCCCAGAGGAACTCGCAGAGAGTATCCTGTGCGGTGACCGCCGGGCCTTGGCCAAGGGTATTACCTTGGTTGAATCTACCAGTCCGAGTCATCGAGAGCAGGCGTCCCAGTTACTGGAGCTCATCATGCCTCATACTGGAAACTCCATAAGGTTGGGGATTTCTGGTGTGCCGGGGGTGGGGAAATCCACCTTTATTGAATCTTTCGGGAATTATGTTATAGGTCAGGGCCATCGTGTCGCGGTACTTGCAGTAGACCCCACATCTGCCATCAGTGGTGGGTCTATTCTCGGCGATAAGACCCGGATGGAAACCCTGTCCAGAAACCCCAATGCTTATATTCGCCCATCACCTGCCGGAAAAACACTGGGCGGCGTTACCCGCCGTACCCGAGAAACCCTGCTACTGTGCGAGGCCGCCGGCTTCGATATTATTTTTGTCGAAACAGTTGGGGTGGGGCAGTCGGAAACAGCCGTTGCTGAAATGACAGATATGTTTTTGCTGATGTTACTACCAGGGGGTGGTGATGAATTGCAGGGTATCAAGCGCGGCATTATGGAGCTGGCGGATTTGGTGCTGGTCAATAAGTCTGATGGCGACCAGCAGGCGGCGGCCAATCGCACCGTGGCCGATTACGGCATGGCATTACATTTACTTCACCCGCGAAGCCGTCATTGGCAAGCCAGAGTCCAGGCATTGTCGGCGCTTAAAAATCAAGGGGTCGATGAGGTTTGGCAGACCGTTGAAGAATTTAGAGAGGCACTGACACAGGCCGGTGAAATTGAGGCACGTCGTTCCGCTCAATCTCGTGCCTGGATGTGGAGTGAGACAGCCGATACGCTTCTGGCAGAATTGAAAGAAAGTGACGTGGTGAAATCATTGGTGGCCGGCCTGGAAAAAGAGGTTACCCAAGGGCGAATACCGCCGGCTATCGCCGCCAGAACGCTCATTGATGCATTTCGAAAATAGCGTGGTAATGCGAATTGTTTCGCACCCATATGACGCAGGGATTGATTAAATAAAGGTAACAGAATGATTGGAAACTTGAACCATGTGGCTATTGTAGTCCCCGATTTAGAGAAGGCAGTGTCAACCTATCGTAACGCTTTGGGTGCAAAAATATCTGCGTCGAATGATTTGCCTGAACATGGTGTACGAGTGGTATTTGTGGAATTGCCCAATACCAAAATCGAGTTATTATTACCCATTGGCGATAACTCGCCGGTGGCGAAATTTCTTGAACGTAACCCCGATGGTGGCATGCATCATATCTGTTATGAGGTAGAAGACATTCAGGCTGCACGGGATAAACTGGTTTCGGAAGGTGCCCGTGTGTTGGGGAATGGTGAGCCAAAGGTTGGTGCCCATGGCAAGCCGGTACTGTTTCTTCATCCCAAGGATTTTTGTGGCACTCTTGTTGAGCTGGAACAGGTGTAAAGGGCGGAATTAGAGCAGGTGTAAACCCTGCTCCAGTTCAACATTAGTCAATCACCTTGTCACAATTAAGGATGCGCTTCGGATCAAACAGTTGCTTCAACTGGCGCATTACATCAATTTCAGTTTTATTCCGACTGAAGTGCAGGTAAGGTTTTTTCTCCAGACCAATACCGTGTTCCCCCGATATGGAGCCTCCTCGGTTTTGTAGGGGTGCGTAGACTGCGTGTTCGACAGCTTCTTTTCTTGCAGTGGAGTCTTCATTGAGTTGCACGGCCACATGCAGGTTGCCATCACCCAGATGTCCCAAAATTCCCACAAACAAGTTATTGCTAATGGCGCTTAAGTTCTTCTGCATTTCTTCCAGATAACTTTCCATTTCACTGATTGGGAGACTGATGTCAAATAACACCATTGGCTGGTAGGACATCAATGCAGGGATATTATCCCGAATAGCCCACATGGCTTGCTGTTGCTGGCCCGATTCGGCGAGTACAGCATCAGTTATCAGGCTCTCCGACAGCGCGGTGTCTAGTGCTTGCAGAAACTGTTCGCTATCGGATTCCTGGTGAGCACCTGTCGCCTCAATCAGGATATAAAGAGGGTGGTTATCCGGTAATGGCGGCTTACCCATGTCGTTGCTGGTATGGCTGCTCATATGGTTGCTCATAGGCTTAGTACGGCAGGCGATGGCATAGTAGCTCTGCCACATGGTTTCGAAGGCACTGAGTTTCCCTCCCAGAGATTTTTCCATGTGGTTAAGCAGTTTGGCCATGTTGGAAAACTGGTCGGTGGCGACTAATGCCGAGGTGCAAACTGGCATTTTTGGTCGTAGCCGCAATACGGCACGGGTAATAATCCCCAGTGTCCCTTCGCTGCCAATAAACAAATGTTTTAAATCGTACCCCGCATTGTTTTTTAACATCTGATTCATCGAACTGAGAATGCGCCCATCTGCCAGCACGACTTCCAGTCCAAGCACCTGTTCACGCGTCATTCCGTAGCGGATAACCTGATTTCCACCAGCATTGGTGGCGATATTGCCACCAATGGTGGCGGTACCACGTGCACCCAGATCCAGGGCAAAAAATAGATCATTGGCATCAGCATTTTCTTGTACAACTTGAAGGGGAACCCCAGCCTGAACGATCATGGTTCGATTGGTGGTGTCAATGGCTTCAATGGTGGTCATTCTTTCCAGTGAAATGACGAGCTCATCTTCTCCAGCGGCACAGCCTCGTGTCATATTGGTACAGCCACCATGAGTAACCACTTTCTGCCCTGATTCATGACAGAGTTTCATGACCTCGCTAAGTTCAGCAGTATTTGCAGGGCGGATAATGGCAGGAGCTAGGCATTCCTGCGCACCCCAGCCATCAGTAGCCCGCTGAGTGCTTCCTTCTATATTCCCTTCAATGAGAAGACCTTCTGGGCCTACCAGTGTTTGTATTTTGTCTAAAAATGAATTCATGGCCTGCTAGTTACTCTTGCGGAGAACAGGTATTAGAAGAAAGAAATTAAGGTAAACAGTATCCTTCACTAACGGAGGTGGCAACTTATGGTGATATGAGGCGGTTTTATGTGCAGGGTTAGGCGTAGCTTTTTTCGAAGGCTTTAATAAAATCATTGAGTAGATGAACGGGCAAATCATTAATACCCGCAGCAGCCTCTCGGCCACCACCCGTGGGAAATTTCCGGCATAGGTCAGCGGCACCCTTCTTGTTATTCAGGGGTGCTCTGACACTCACTAGGTAGTTACCATTGCTCTTTTCGGTTAGTACAGCGTGGGCGCGATTTGGGTGGTCGTTAGTGAGATCATTACTGAAAACACCACTGACTCGCCTGGCCCAGGGCTGGTCTGGCAGGGTAAATATGGCTGTCTGTACCGTGGTTTTTTCTGGGTTAATGCTTTTGGCAGATGACATATCTGAGTGATAGCCATTTTCAAGCTTTTCAAAATGCTCTCTGCTATCATGGATGAAGTCCAGTGGGTTGGCATATGTGCTGGCCAATCGAAATAATTCATCGGGTTTGAAGTGCAGATCGTCAAGGTCTGATCCGTAGCCGTTGTAGTTAATGTAGATACCGAGATTTTTCAGTTGTTCTAGCTGGACTTCATTGATATCCAGTTTTTTGGCGAGACCTTGAGCACTTTTGTTCAGGTTGTCACCAAAGGTGCCGACCACAGCCCAAGCTGTATAGGCACTCTTTAGGTAGGCATTGACCAGCAGACTGGTACAAACGTCGGGTGCTCCATTGATGATGCTGGTCAGTTTGGGGGACTCAGGAATATCTCCGGAAAAGTGATGATCCACATAGAATATATCTGTATCCATGGCTAATAGCCGGGTCAGGTCAGCGTGGTTTTTGTCCATGGAGACATCAAGAACGGTGACGCGGTCACCGCTTTGGGCATCAACACGTTTTAACAGGTTGATATCCCGTTTCACGCCGGTAATAAGTGTGGCTTCGCGGGGTTCTGCTAATCGGAGCTGGGTGAGCGCACAGATGCCATCGGCATCACCGTTAAATACATCAAAATTGGCCATGGTGCTACCGGCTAGTTAAAGTGTTGGTGGCAAAAAGGGGCGTGCATCTGCAGCCCCTACCCCGTGTTAATTACCCGTTTTCAGATTGATAGTAATCCATCAGAATCTGAGCAACTTCGGGACGTGAAAACTCTGGAGGAGGTGCAATACCTTCTCCCAGAATTTGCCGAACTTTGGTGCCGGACAGAATAACGAAGTCTTCTTTTTCGTGGTCTTTAGCTTCGTTCATCATCACTACTCGGTCTAACTTTTTGGAGTAGGCGGTGTGGTCAGCACGGAAGATTTCGATATCCAATGACCCTGCGGGGACTTTTTCATCGAAGATCGTTTGGGCATCAAAAGCACCGTAGTAGTCGCCAACACCTGCGTGGTCACGACCTACAATCAGGTGAGTGGCGCCCATATTTTGACGGAATACTGCGTGAAGAACCGCTTCACGAGGACCGGCGTAGAGCATGTCAAAACCATAGCCGGTGACCATAACTGAATTTTTCGGGAAGTAGAGTTCCACCATTTTGCGAATACAGGCATCGCGAACAGGTGCAGGAATGTCACCTTTTTTCAGTTTGCCAAGCAGCATGTGAACCACGACGCCATCTGCACCAAGGCGCTCCATGGCCATACGGCACAGCTCTTCATGTGCACGGTGCATGGGATTGCGTGTTTGAAAGGCGACGACTTTTTCCCAGCCGCGCTCGCTGATCTCATTACGAATTTCAACAGCGGTACGGAACGTGTCGGGGAAATCGTTTTGGAAATAGCTGAAGCTCAATACCTGAATTTTGCCAGAGATCAAGTGGTTGCCCAGAGAGGTAAAGGTGGCTACTCCAGGGTGTTCCGGGTCAAGAGTACCAAAAATCTCTTTGGCCATTCCCTGTATCTGTTCGTCGGTAATTGTTTCGATATTGTCCACGTCCATAATGGCCATTACCGGGTTGCCCTCAGTATTAGGGTCGCGCAGGGCGATACGTTTGGCACCTTCAATACCACTGATATCCTGGGTCAGGTTCATGATGGGTGCTGGCCAGAAAAGACCATCAGTGGTGTGCAGGTTTTCGGCAACACTCAATGAGTCTGCCAAATTCATGTAGCCTTTCAGTGGGTTAAAATAACCGGCTCCCAGCATCACCGCATTGGCTGCCGCAGCAGAATTGAGCATAAGTGTAGGAAGAGACTCTGCCTCATGCATCAATTGGTGGTGTTTTTCCGTGTCATATACAAACAACGGGTTCAATGTGTCTGAGCCGTGGGGCTTGATCACTATGGATTCTCCTGTGGTTGGGCTTGGCTATTTATTTCGTTAGTCTACTGGCGATTAATAGGGTGGGGGATACTACCTACCCGCCAAGAATCCATTGCTTTCAAGGTAATGGATAATTATTGCGACTTCTTCATCCAGCGTCATTTGGTCTGTGTGTAAATGAATTTCGGGATTTTCCGGGGCTTCGTAGGGATCGTCAATACCTGTGAAGTTTTTAATTTCTCCAGCTCGGGCTTTTTTATACAGTCCTTTGGGATCACGTTTTTCTGCTTCCTCAAGGGAGCAGTCAACAAACACCTCAATAAAATCAACACCTGCTTCATTATGGAGTTGACGAACTTTGTCGCGATCCTCTCGATAGGGGCTTATAAAACTGGAAAGTGCAATGGTGCCTGAGTCTACAAACAGCTTCGCTATTTCACCAATACGGCGGATATTTTCTGTGCGATCTTCAGCACTGAATCCCAGGTTTTTGTTGATGCCGAGACGAATATTATCCCCATCAAGCCGGTAGGCGAGCTTGCCGCGTTCATAGAGTGTACTTTCCAGAGCCACCGCCACGGTGCTTTTGCCGCTACCGGACAAACCGGTGAACCAGATAGTCACACCTTTTTGACCCATGAGCCGATGGCGGTCTTCCCGGGTGATATCCCCCTCGTGCCAATGTACATTGGTTGCCTTCATTACAGTCATGGTTTGCTCCCTTATTAATCATTATATCGTCGTGATGGTGGGGTTAATTTGTTTGCTCAAGACATCCGTTTAACACAAAATCTATACACTTCTCTGTGATCTTGTTGAGTGCCAATTTTGGGTCACGGGTAAGCATGGTTCCCCAATAATTGCACAGTCCGATTAAGGAGAGTGTGGCAAAATGGCAATCAAGAGTTTTGTTGAGCACACCACTGTGAACACCCTCAATAAAAATGTCTTCAAGCTGTTGACGGTACCGCGAGCCAAGTGCTTTTAGTTTTTCACGCTTTTCCTCGGACAAATATAACCGTTGCTCATTATGAACCTTCAGTGCTTCGTTATTTGCCCGGTAGCTGGCTAGGTGGGCTCCAATAGCGGCAGTTAACTTTTCTTTTAATGGTTGCGTCTGTGTGGATATCTGTTCCATTTGATCCACATAGTCACGAAGCGCGGTTAGACACACCTCTTCTAGGGCTGCTTCCTTCGACGTGAAATAGTAGTAGAGGCTTCCCTGGCGGATACCCATATGCGAAGCAATATCTTGTGTACTTGCACCGTGATAGCCCTTTTCAGCAAAAACTGAAGCGGCAGCATTTATCGCCTTTTGGTGTTGCTGATGGTAGCGAGGAGTATTTTGGCTATCAGGGTTCATGGTATGAGCACTAATTCTATAGGGTTATAGAATTTATAGGTTTATAGAAAAAAATCAATGATACAGAGGCTGTTTTGTGAAAAAAGTTGATCAGTGGTTGGCACTCTGTGGTGTGGCCGTTGGTGAGAAGAGAGGCAAGATAGCCTTAAAACTGGCGCACCCGAGAGGCTCTCATCAGCCCTCGGAGTTACCAGCCACAAAAAACCCCGCAAATATGCAGGGTTTTGTTGTCACTGGCGCACCCGAGAGGATTCGAACCTCTGACCTCTGCCTCCGGAGGGCAGCGCTCTATCCAGCTGAGCTACGGGTGCTTGAGAGGCCGCAATAGTATAGCTTCCACTATCATTAGTCTATTTCTGAGGCGGTGGTTTGATGAGAGTCAGATCTGATTTTTGGCCTGATCCTTGAGTTATACTTAGTTTCACAGAAATCTATAAATGAAAGGCTAGAATGACACTAAAAGCGGGATCAAAAAGCCTTATTGTTGTCGGATTACTCCTGATATCAGGCTGTTCTTTGTTTCAGACCCAAGGTTATCCTCCAGAGGTACAGGTGTGCCCGCCGCCTCCTGTGTGCCGTGTTTGTAAACCCGCATTCTGCCCGGCACCAACAATTGTTGAAAAGATTGTCGTCAGCCCTGTACCGACTCAGAAGACAGGGGGAGAGCTGGAGTTGCCTATTATCGGCGGGGTAGAGTCGGTAGTGGTCGACCCCTCTGGTTTCAAATATGAGGCGCGTATTGACACAGGTGCAGAGTCCTCCTCCATTCATGCAGAAAACATTCAGCTGATTGAACGAGATGGAAAGCGGTATGTACGATTTTCTCTGTTGAACCCGGAGACCAGCGAGCTGATTGAACTGGAAAGGCGCTTACGCCGTAAGGTGCTGATCAAGCGGCAGCAGGGAGAGTGGGAACGCAGGTATGTCGTCAAGCTTTGGCTAACACTTGGAGATATAAAGGAGTTGGTGGATGTCACGCTTTCCAATAGAGCTGACTTTGAGTATCCGGTTCTAGTGGGGCGCAATTTATTGACGGATATAGCCATTGTTGATGTCAGCCAACAGTACATACTGAAGTGACAGCGCATGTCGTCTAAAGTACAAATCAGTTTAGTTGCCGGGATATTAATCCTCATCGGTTTAGGATTGACCCTGTACAAAAAAATTGAGTTTGGTTTTCCCTTACTGCCTGGCCAGAGGCAGGCAGTTTGGACTCTGGAGTCAAAAATCAGTTTTAAACCTTTGGCCGGTCCTGTAGAGATTTCTCTGGCCTTGCCTGATTCTCAGGCAGGGTGGGTGGTGTTAGATGACCATTTTGCTTCATCGGGCTTTGGGTTTACGGTGATGACATCTAACGGAAACAGGTATGCTCGGTGGGCACGTCAGTCTCTGGATCGTTCAACAACACTTTATTACAAGCTGCAACTCTACCGGGCTGATAATTTTGGCTTGGGTGGTAGCCCTGTGCCAGAGATTTTACCTCCAGAGCTAACAGCAGATCGCCAAGCTGCCATGGAGCGAGTAGTGGCATCGTTGCAAGAGCGGTCTTCAGGCCCCGTTAGTTTTACCGCCTTGCTTCTGAAGCAGTTAGTACAGGATCAAATGGATCAAGATGCCATCTTTTTGTTTGGTAGCCGGGAGGAGAGCAAACTGGCGGTGGTGATGGATATACTGGCTTTCTCCGGTATTCCTTCGCAGCGGGTGCGGGGTGTCTTTCTGGAAGATGGCCGCCGCCGTCAGAAAATCAATAGTCTGGTCGAAGTATTTGATGGGAAACACTGGCATATTTTTGATCCCAAGACAGGGCAGCCAGGTTTGCCAGAAAATTTCTTCGTTTGGCGAAGGGGTGGGGCATCGGTTTTGGACGTGCTGGGAGGTAGTAGTTCTCAGCTTGAATTTGCCATTGTTAAGAATACCCTCCCAATAAAGACTGTGCTGTTTATGGAGCAACAAGTGGGCGAACAACCCTTGTTGGATTTTTCTATCTATTCTTTGCCAGTAGAGCAACAAGGCGTCTTCAAGGGGTTGTTGTTGATTCCTGTAGGCGCGCTGGTGGTGGTGCTTCTTCGGGTGTTGGTTGGCATTCGGACCTCCGGCACCTTCATGCCAATTTTGATTGCGCTGGCATTTATTCAAACTACTTTGCTGACTGGGCTGGTGATCTTTTTGACGGTAGTTGGCGCGGGTTTGTGGATTCGTTATTACCTGTCACACCTCAATTTACTACTGGTTGCTAGAATCACTGCCGTAGTGATTGTGGTGATTTTCATAATGGCTGCACTCAGTATTGTGAGTTACAAGCTTGGCTTTGCTCAAGTGCTAACGGTGACATTTTTACCCACCATTATTCTTGCCTGGACCATTGAGCGAATGTCGATTCTCTGGGAAGAAGAGGGTGTTCATGAAGTGTTGATACAGGGTGGGGGCAGCCTGTTGGCCGCAATTTTGGCCTATCTGTTGATGTCCACAGCATTGATTGAACATCTTACCTTTAACTTTCCCGAGCTGATGATCAGTTTGCTGGGTGTAGTGCTGCTCATCGGAAAATACTCTGGCTACAGGTTGACTGAGTTGCACCGGTTTCGTGATCTGGGCAGGCCTGATAAATGAGATGGATTACGCCACGGGAATTGCGAGAGCAGGGTGTTCTTGGTATGAACAGCCGTAATATTGATTATATTGGCCGAACCAATGATAGAAGTCGTTACCCCCTAGTCGACAATAAGCTGAAAACCAAACAGGCTGCTCAACAGCATGGTATGTCAGTCCCAAATCTGTTCGGTGTGGTGAAAATTCAACATGAGGTTCAGGGTCTTGAGTCGCTATTAGAAGGGCTGGAAAAGTTTGTTATCAAGCCAGCCCAAGGGAGTGGTGGAAAGGGCATTCTGGTGATCTCTGAGCGCCGTGGTGATGAATTTATTAAATCTACTGGTGCTATTTTAAATTTGAGGGATGTAAAGCGTCACACATCCAATATTCTCAGTGGGCTTTATAGCCTAGGTGGTCGCCCCGATGTGGCAATGATCGAAGACATGATCGATTTCGATGAAATGCTAAGTAACTACAGTCACGAAGGTGTGCCAGATATTCGAGTCATTGTTTATCGCGGCTTTCCAGTGATGGCTATGATGCGCTGTTCGACCCACGCGTCTGATGGCAAAGCCAATTTACATCAAGGTGCCGTTGGTGTTGGTATTGATATCGTGACCGGGCATAGCCTCTATGCCGTACAAAATAACCAGAAAGTAGATCAACACCCGGATACCGGGTTTCGCTTTGATGAGCTGGAGCTACCTCATTGGGATGAAGTGCTTCACTTGGCAGCAGGTTGTTTTGAAATGACAGAACTTGGTTACTTTGGCGCAGATATTGTGCTGGATCGAAATAGTGGCCCGGTGATACTGGAACTTAATGCCAGACCGGGCCTTGCGATTCAGATCGCTAACCAAGCTGGACTGAGAAAGCGCTTGCATATGGTTAACGATATGCGGCCCATTGAGCGAGGTGTGGAGGAACGTGTCCAGCTGGCCAAGCGGATGTTTGGTGTGACTATGGTTTAGGACTATGGTTTAAAAGGGCTACAGTTGAAGGTCACGGTTTAAGGGCCATCAGACTTCGTCTATTTCCTTGTTCACGACTGGAATTTATACAGCTATAATGCGCCACTGACTTTAATGCACCACTGACTCTTGGTTATTGGTTGCACACACGAATACTAAAAATACTATGGAGGCCAGAATGAGCCAATTAAAAAAAACAGGTATTGCAGCTGTTGCATTGACACTGGTACTCGGAATTTCTGGTTGTAGTTCCGAGAAAGAGGAACTTAACCTCACGGTACAGCAAGAGAAAGAAATGTCTGAGCGCCTCGCTCCTGCAGGTGAAGTGGTACTGGAAAAAGATGTTGCCACTGTAGCACCCGTTGCCGCTGCTTCTGGCCCCCGTTCTGGTGAAGATGTTTTCAACAAGAGTTGTACAGCATGTCATTCCACTGGTGCTGCTGGCGCCCCTAAAGTGGGTGTAGCCACCGATTGGACAGCCCGTGTTGACCAAGGCATGGAAACCCTTTATGCCAATGCTATTAACGGTGTTCGTGGCATGCCACCAAAAGGGCTTTGCATGGACTGCTCTGACGATGAATTGAAGGCTTCAGTTGACTACATGCTGGAACAGAGCAAGTAATCTTCTAGTGAACTGAAAAACAGCCTAGTGAATAAAAAAACCGCGCTTCTGGCGCGGTTTTTTTTGGCCACGATTGTTAGTATGGGGTTGTTAATTTCACATTGGGCAGCCTGAGTCTTATTCTAGATAACAAGTCCAGAAAACAAGAAAGAGGTAGCAACAACTTCATGTCTTCGTGTCATGGTTTGATTTTGGCTGGTGGCTTGTCAACCCGGATGGGTACAGACAAGGCTCAATTGCGTCGTAATCAACAAACGATGTTGGAATATACTGAGTCCTTGCTCAAGTCTCTTGGGCTGGATATTTTGGTCAGTGGCGGTGATAAGGGTATCCCTGATGTGATTCCTCAGTCAGGCCCGTTGGGTGGAATTTATACGGTGATCAAAAAAAATCCGGTAGATGCGTTGCTGATTGTACCCGTGGATATGCCACTGCTGACTTCATCTCTGCTGCAACAGTTGATTAGCGAGGGTGAAGCCTCTGAAACAGCAGTTTGTTTCCAGAATTGTTATCTACCCCTGTATTTGCCCGTCAATGAAAGGCTATCAGAGTATTTGGGACAGGTTCTCACAGAAGGCGCCGGTTTACCCCGCTCCATAAAAAGAATGCTCACAGCGGTGAATGCCATACAACTACCGGTGACTGAGCCTGATGCTTTGGTGAATACGAATACTCCTGATGAGTGGCGCTCAATAAAGCCGTTAATCGAGACAGATAATGCTGAGTGATCGGGAAAAAAAACGATATAGCCGCCATCTACTGCTAGGTGATATTGGCGAGCCGGGCCAGTTAAAACTCTCCCAATCAAAAGTGCTGATAGTTGGGCTTGGCGGGTTGGGTTCTCCGGTGGCACTCTATCTGGCGGCAGCAGGTATTGGAAAATTACTGATTGCAGATGGTGATAGCCTCGAGGTCACCAACCTTCAGCGGCAGATACTGTTTGATACTGATGGTGCGGGTAAGCAAAAGGCCGACTTGGCTGAGGAAAGACTGTCTGGTCTGAATCCGGAAATTGACCTGGAGGTCATTGACCATGCGCTCACAGAAGAAGACCTCAGAGAGTATGTCCCAGAAGTAGATCTTGTTCTGGATTGCAGCGATAACCTCGGTACGCGCAAAGCAGTCAACCGAGTTTGTGTTGCAGAGCGTATTCCATTGTTATCAGCGGCGGCTATTCGTTGGGAAGGGCACTTGATGCTGTTCGACTTTCGTCAGCCCGAGACCCCCTGTTATGAATGTTTATATCCGCCCGATGCTGCTGAGCCGGTATTAAACTGTAGCACCAGTGGTGTGGTGGGGCCGCTGTTGGGAATCTTGGGTTCCATGCAGGCATTGGAAGCGATTAAACTGTTACTGGGAATGACGTCAGATATCAACGGAAAGCTAATGATGTTCGACGGTAAGCATCACCAATGGCAGAACTTTCGTATTCAGAAAAAACCAGATTGCCCCGTTTGTGGTATTGGCTAATCACGACAGATTAGATAAACATGGTTCACATTGGTCATGAGAAAATTCTTGCTAGGCTTCCTTGTAAGATCTTGTTAATACAGAAAATATCTAAAACTCTTAATGGTTTTTTACCACGCTATAAATCGATCAAAGTAAAAACAGTTTGACATAGGGACCAATCAGTCCATAATTATTGTCATGACTTACGGAAGACCAAAAGAATTTGACGTCGATCGCGCACTAGAAGCTGCTACTCAGCAATTTTGGGCTGTGGGCTATGAGGCGACATCACTGCAGGACTTGTTAAAGGCAATGAATCTCTCCAAAAGTAGTCTGTACCAAACTTTTGGCAAAAAATATGATTTATTTATTCGTTGTCTCGAACATTACCAGCAGTCTATGGTTAATGAGCTGAATACCCAGCTAACCAATAGCATCTCGCCCAAGCAGTTTTTAAGTGATTTCCTTGAGGGTGTTATTTCAGAAGCAAAAACCAACGCTACAAGAAAAGGGTGTTTTCTTGTCAACACAGCCAATGAGTTATGCCAGCGTGACGCAGGGGTGGCAGAAGCCGTTTCTTGTGGTACACGTAACTTGGCAGAAGTTTTTCATCGGGCCATTGAGCAAGGTAAGAACCAAAAGAAAATTAACACTAATATGCCTACAGAGAGTTTGGTCGATTACTTAATGACATCCGTCAGTGGGCTGAGAACCATGATCAAAGCTGGAGCAGATAGAGACACACTTAACCCAGTTATAAATATCATCATGAAGACACTTTATATAAATGAAGCAGCTTATCAATAACTATCCGAAATTTTTTTAACTACTTATGGACCAATCGGTCCTTATTTATTATCTAACAGAGGAAATTACTATGAAATCTGAATATAAAATCTCATTGCCGCCAGTCACTATCGAAGCTGCAGGTGATTCAGTAAAAGGTACTTTGGAACAACAGCAAGCCAATTTTGGTTTTTTACCCAACATGTACAAAACCATGGCGAACTCATCGGCCATGCTAAAAACCTACCTGTTTGGATATGAGCAGTTTCGTACAGATAGTGACTTCACCCCCAGTGAGCAAGAAGTAGTCTTCATGGTGCTAAGCCGTGAAAATGGCTGTGAATACTGTATGGGCGCACATAGTTTTATTGCTGACAATATGTCGGGTGTGCCAGCACATGTAACAGATGCTATCCGTGCTGGAAGCACTATTGATGATCCAAAATTACAGACGTTAGCCACCTTTACCAAGGTGCTATTTGACACAAGAGGCGTGCCCACAAGGGCAGACGTTGAAGGCTTTATTGGGGCGGGTTACACAGAGAAAAATATTCTCGAAATTATTCTGGCGATGTCAGTAAAAACCCTGAGTAATTATTCAAATCATATCTGTCAGCCAGAACTGGACGACGTCTTTTCCGGCCGAGCTTGGCAAGAATAGTTAATAAGCTGTAAGGCAGGAAGAAAAAAAGCCCGGTGGTATGAACCACCGGGCTAAAGATTTTGGCCTCAGGGGGAGTGAGGCCATTTATTGGGAGAGAGACTCTCTATAAGAGGAGAGTCAGGGTGATTAAAATTTAACGGTTAGCTGCAATATTGCCTTTTGAGTATCAGTGCTGTGCTCATCGGCATTGTAGTTAGCGTATTTAAACAGTAAATGAACATTTTTGTGGATCTGTTTGGCTACGACCAAGTCAACCTCATCACCGTAGTCAGCACTACCTTCATCAGCTTCAAAATCATGGTAGATCACACCAACTTTAGCACCCATAATTTTGGTGAATACTGAGGCGTATGTATCTTCAATACCATCTCCTGGAGTAGTCAGGAATTTATCAGCAAAGCCTTGGAATTTATGCAGGGTAGCTAGTGGCGTACCGAACGAGCCTTTATCATCATCAGCTCCCAGTACTTCAAGACCTATCTTACCGGTTACACCTTTGGCTTGGAGACCCGCTTCCAGTGTGTAGTAGTCGGCATCAAAGCTACCGGGATTATTTTTATAGTCAGATTGGCGCGCATATTCAGCGGTGTAGAGGAACTTGGTCTCGTCACCTTGTGAGCCAGTGAACCGTGCACCAAATGTCTTGGTCGATGCAGCCGGAGCATCGTCAACATCCAGCAAGTAGGCATAGGCTGATAATGTACCGAACCCGAGGCCTTTATAGTTGACGTTAAAGATATGGGCATCAGAGTCCAAATTAACATCTGCTGCTGGGGTTCCTGCACGGCCTTCATCTGGCCCGAAAATACGATCAACGCTGCCAACATAAGCGTACACAGCCGTAGTATCAGGAAGGGAGGTGTTGACTACAGTTACACCATCATATGTCTGCTCATTCTGGCGCCAGCCAACTCCACCAACGAAGCGTTGGTTGTCTAGGTTAATTCTTTGGCGACCCGCTTTTAATGTGGTGTTATCGATCCCACTGTAGGCAATCCAGGCTTGGTTAAGTTCGGTGCCGTCGGCATCTGCCACAACCCCGTGGTCAGTGTTACTGTTATGGAAGTCATCGTAATTATCGCCGCCAATACGTGAGACATTATCAACTTCAACCTGAACCTGAAAGTCTTTGTAAGTCTGAGTGGTATAGGTGAAACGAGATTTCAGTGTTGAAGCGCGGCCTTCTTCGGCCCGGCCGTCATCATCGACATTTTCGAAACGATAGCGAAAAGAAAAATCTGCTTTGCCCCCTTTTAGGGCATCTTCCAGAGTTAATTCTTCCTCAGCGAATGTTTGGCCAGCAAAACCAAAAGCGACCGCGGCAATTGCTACGGCTAGTTTAGATTTTGGCCCTTTTGCAACAGCATATTTCATGTGTGTATTCCCCAATACGTAGTAAATCGTTTGAGTTGCCACTAAAGTGGTAGGATGAGCGCCACTTTAGTGGTAACTAACTGTTTTTGAAGAGTTTTTCAACGCTTCGGAGTAAAATTAGCAGGTCTTTCATGAAAGGGTCTTGACCTTGATCAACGAATATTGAGGCTCTACATTTAAACTATCACCCACTTGAAATGTGTTTGTAAAATGACAAGTCACGAATTACTCTCGCACTGTGTAGTCAGCAAGAAATGGGTCACTTAAATGTCACAAACTGAGTTATCGCCGCTAACAGATAAATTTGGGCGAACAGTTAATTACCTCCGGCTGTCGGTGACAGACCGTTGTGACTTCCGTTGTATCTATTGTATGTCCGAGGACATGACCTTTTTGCCGCGTCAGCAGTTACTGACCCTGGAAGAGATGGCATTTCTCGGCAAGGCATTTGTGGGGCTGGGAGTAAACAAAATTCGACTTACCGGTGGTGAGCCACTGGTACGAAAAAATATCCAGTCACTGATCAGTGATCTGGGTAGCCTGGATGGTCTGGATGAACTACTCCTCACCACCAACGGTTCTCAGCTGGAAAAAATGTCGCCACAGCTAGCCGATGCTGGGGTTTCCCGCATTAACATCAGTATCGATTCTTTATGCCCCGAGCGTTTTTCTGCTATTACCCGTACAGGCAAGCTGGAAAGAGTATTAGCCGGTATCGAAGCGGCTCAAGCGGCTGGAATCAAAAGAATCAAACTCAACAGTGTGATTGTTCGTGGTAATAATGATGATGAAATTATTCCACTGGTGAACTTTGCTCTAGAGAAAGGGCTGGATATTAGCTTTATCGAAGAAATGCCCATGGGCGACATTGGTGGCCGTGACAGACAGAGAACCATGGTCACCAGCGAAGAGATCAAAGATATTATCGGTACAACGCATTTAATGATTCCCAGTACCGAAACCAGTGCAGGGCCCTCCCGTTATCACCACATAGCAGGCAGCGATATTCGTATTGGGTTTATTTCGCCACACAGTCACAACTTCTGTGATACCTGTAACCGGGTACGTGTGACGAGTGAAGGGCGATTATTACTCTGCTTGGGCAATGAAAATTCCGTAGACCTCAAAGCCGTGATGCGTCGTAACCCTGGCGATATAGATATTCTTAAAGCCACCATTGTAGAAGCCATGGCCCACAAGCCAGAGCGGCACTATTTCTATGATGACGACAAACCGCAGGTAGTGCGGTTAATGAATGTGACCGGGGGCTGATAGCAGCTTCAGACCACAGGCCTTTGTGCTAAACCCACCTCGCTATTGTTTTCTTGTGGATTTCTAATACCTTTAATACAGCTTTCTAATAGCCTTAAAATACCTGTTGTGCTTCCAGTATGGGGTGTCGTCATTCGTATCTTCCCTTAAAGAAATTTATCGAAATGAATAGCGCTAATGCTATATTTCATTGTTAGTAATTCCTATTTCTCAAGATGACTGAATAATTCATCAAAAAACAATTGGTTAGAATTGTTTTAAGTAGATGAGAAGTTTGTCTTGTCGCTAAAAGTAGATCAATTTTTCCAAGTAAGGTAGTCGCCATGAGTGTGTCCAGTTTTAAGTCTGCCCATCAGCTGATCACCGGTAAAGGTGCCGCTCAAGAGCTAGCAGAACAGTTAAGCAAGCTGGGCGTTGAAAATCCTTTTATTGTGACGGACAAGGGTGTTAGCAGCTCTGGCACATTAACTGTTATCACGGATCAGCTGTCTGAAAATAGCTATGCAATTTACGACAATATCTCACCCGAGCCAGAGGTATCTGTTGTTCAGGCCTGTGTTGATGCATTTCAACAAGGACGTCACGATGGTGTAGTGGCCGTGGGTGGTGGTAGCGCTATGGATACGGCCAAATGCGTGGCGGTTATGGCTGAACATACTGGCGACCTGGAAAGCTTATTTGGTGAGAATGCGGTTAGCCAGCGCAGCATACCTTTAATCGCGATACCGACCACTGCGGGTACGGGCTCGGAAGTGACTAATATTGCCATTTTATCTGATCCAGAGGCACAGATTAAACGTGGTATTGTGAGTGATTTTCTGCTGCCAGATGTTGCTATCGTCAGCCCGGAAATGACCCTTAGTTGCCCTCGTGGTGTGACGGCTGCCAGTGGTGTGGATGCATTGGTGCATGCAGTTGAAGCGTATTTATCGAACTTTTCCAGCCCCATAACCGACGCTTTGGCGATCAAAGCAATGACATTAATTATCCATGCGTTACCTAAAGCATTTTCCGAGCCGCAAAACCTTCAAGCCAGAGAAGATATGGCAACGGGCAGCTTGTTGGCAGGGCTGGCTTTTGGCAATGCAGGGGTAGGGGCCGTTCATGCGCTGGCTTACCCGTTGGGAGGTCGCTATCACATCCCTCATGGCGTCAGTAATGCGTTGTTACTGCCCTATGTGATGGAATATAACAAACCAGTTTGTCTGGAGCGATTTTACGATATTGCTCAAGCCTTTGGTGAGCCTGTCCACACCCTGACCAAATCACAGGCTGCTGATCAAGTCACGTGCCGCTTACGCAAATTGTGTAATGACGTAGAGATACCCAAAAACCTCAGTGAACTGAATATTCCCAAGGGTGATATTAATCAAATGGCAGAAGAGGCCTTTAACGTTAAACGGTTGTTGCGTAACAATCCGAGAGCGCTGACCCTAGGGGACATTACTGCCATTTATCAGGCAGCTTTTTGATACTTTATATAAAATAAGTTAACAATAAAAAATAGAGAGTGGTTATGAGTGCCTGGAAAAATCGCCCCTACGGAGACGAAACACCTTATTACGCGCTCGGCCCCTTTAAAGTAAGACTGCCTTTTCTGCATTACCGTTTTGAGCTTCCCGATTACCTTCAGGGGCTGTTGATGTGTGCCGTTGACCTGGCCGCGATTCCTTTAATGGTCGAGCTACTGGGTATGCCTTTTGAAGCAGCCATTGCCATCGTTATGATCAACGGCTTTTTATATTTGTTACATCATATTTTAGGCGATCCCGTTGTTCCTGGGTGGATAACACCAGCGATTCCGCTAGTGATGGTGTATGTGCAAACCTATGATATGGGGGTTGATAGAGTACATGCCCTCATCTCTTTTCAAATGATGCTGGGTTTTTTGTCCTTGGTGTTAGGCCAGACACACTTGGCATCTAAAGTAGTTCATATGATTCCCGCGGCCATTAAATCAGGTGTTATTTTGGGTGCGGGTATTGCCGCTATTGCCATTGTATTTAAAGAAGGTGGTCGTTTTGATCAGTATCCAATCACCATTAGCGTCGCCGTTGGTATTGCCTTTTATTTGATTTTTTCTCGCCATTTTTCCCAATTACGTCAGCGCGGAAAATTATGGGCAACCGTCGGAAAACTGGGAATTTTCCCTATCATTGTTTTGGCGATCATTATTGCACCCTTAGCCCATGAAGCCTCATGGCCGAATATTAGTTGGGGTTTCACCCAACCAGATTTTGTCCTAATGTTTAGTGAGTACACTATTTTTGGTGTCGGCATTCCACCATTCACCATGTTCCTCACGGCACTACCTACGGTACTGGCTGCCTACATCGTATTGTTTGGTGATGTATTGCAAAGTAAGGCGATATTGGCTGAGGCCGATGTCATTCGTGCGGATGAGAAAATTGACTACGACCCCAATCGCGCGCATTTGATTTTTGGCGGACGTAATTTTTTAATGAGTATTTTTGGCCCAGATGTGGTGATGTGTGGGCCATTATGGGCAGCTATGCATGTAGTGATTGTGGAGCGCTACAAACAGGGTAAAGAGGCCATGGACTCTATTTTTGGTGGGTCAGGCTCTTTTCGTTGGGGCACCAATACCGGCCTGCTGCTCTTGCCCATTGTCAGCTTGGTAAAACCCATTTTAGGCATCGCCTTGGCTCTGACGCTATTAATCCAAGGTTTTGTCAGTGTGCGAATAGGTATTATGGAAGCCCGAAGCCAACGAGACTTAGGTATCGCTGGTGTGATTGCAGCCGTATTAGTAATTAAAGGTGCAGCGTGGGCCTTTGCTATCGGGGTGATACTCACAGCACTTATTTATGGTAAAAACTTCTTTGTAGGTGAAATAGATCAGACCTTTATAAAAGATATTAAGAAAGATGATACAGCTCGGGGAAAAAGCAATGGGTGACATTAGCAACCAATCAAGCCGAAGCATCGCAAGGAATTAACATGGATTATCAAGCATTTAATTTTTTTAAAAGCCAATGTTTTGTTGGTGGGGAATGGCTTGAAAATAGTCAGTCAATAGAGGTGTTAAATCCCGCCAGTGGTGAGGTGTTAACGAAAGTCCCCCTGTTTGCAGAGCAAGAAACACAGCAAGCCATTACGGCTGCCGCTGCTGCATTACCCGGTTGGCGTGCTCTGGCTGCTCACGAGCGAGCAAATTATCTGAAAGCCTGGCACCAGTTGCTGATAAAGAATAGTGAACAACTGGCTTATTTAATGTCTCTCGAACAAGGCAAACCTCTTGTGGAAGCATTGGGTGAAATCAATTATGCGGCCAGCTATGTCGAATGGTTTGCTGAAGAAGCCAGACGTATTTATGGACAGACAATTCCAGGGCATGGCCGAGACAAACGCATTGTGGTATCCCGTGAGCCGGTAGGTGTTTGTGCAGCCATTACTCCCTGGAATTTCCCTGCCGCCATGATCACCCGAAAAGTAGCGCCAGCACTGGCTGCAGGTTGCACCATTATCGTCAAACCTGCTCTAGAAACACCATTAACAGCCCTTGCACTGGCTGCGCTGGCTCAACAGGCAGGTATTCCTGACGGGGTATTAAATGTAATTACTGGAAATGCTGAACCTATTGGCAAGGTGCTTACAGCAAGCCCGGTTGTCCGAAAACTGAGCTTTACCGGCTCTACACCGATTGGTTCAAAGTTAATGGCTGACTGTGCACCGACCGTTAAAAAAATCTCCCTTGAACTAGGCGGTAATGCGCCTTTTATTGTCTTTGACGATGCAGACATTAATCTCGCCGTTGATGAACTGATCAAAAGTAAATTTCGCAATGCCGGGCAAACCTGTATCTGCGCCAATCGAGTTTATGTGCAGCAAGGGATTTACCAAAATTTTTCACAATTATTAGCCACACGTGTGGCCGAATTAACAGTGGGTGTGGGGACAGAGCCCAATACGGACATTGGCCCCTTGATCAGTGAAAGTGCGGTGCAAAAAGTAGAGCAACAGCTTACTGATGGGGTAGAAAAAGGCGGCCAAGTCATCATTGGGGGCAAACGTCATTCACTCGGTGGTACATGGTTTGAGCCAACGGTGTTCATTAATGCCAGCGAAGATATGTTGTGTGCCCAACAAGAAACTTTTGGTCCTATGGCTCCTCTGTTTAGTTTCGAGAGTGAAGAGCAGGTTATTACACAGGCAAACAATACTGAATTTGGATTGGCGGCCTATTTGTTTGCCAATAATATCAATGTGGTCACCCGTGTTTCGGAAGCACTGGAATACGGTATGGTCGGTATTAATACTGGCCTTATATCAACGGCAGTAGCTCCTTTTGGTGGTGTCAAAGCCAGCGGTATGGGTCGTGAAGGTTCACATTTTGGTATCGACGAATACACCGAACTGAAATATCGGTGTTATAGCATTAGTGATAAATAACAATAATAGAAAGGGATTGGTGATGTTTAATTTTTCCTCGATGAGTAAACACAAAATTGCATACAGTATTTTTCTAGCAATGGGATTAAGTCTGTTCTCTGTTCTTACCATTGCGGATGACCTATCCGGTATGGATAAATTACAAAAAGATGCACCCAAAAACTGGGGAAAGTGGGGTAAGGAAGATCAAGTCGGCGCATTAAATTATTTAGATAATGCCCAGGTATTGCGTGGTATTGCCACCATAAAAACAGGTGAACGGTTCACCCTGCAAATACCCATGACCCATGGTGTTGGCCCAGTATTCCCCGGACGAGTACCAGTACAGCACTTTATGTCACAGGACCAGAGCGTTTACTCTTCAGGAAAAATTGATCGACTGTCCGGTGGCATGAAATATTCGGATGATGCGGTGTTTATGTATCTGCAAGGGACGACTCATGTGGATGCTCTAGGTCACGCCTGGTACAACAACGAAGTCTACAATGGCAAATCTGCTGATACGACCATACATGGTCATAACTTTGTGGATATTGGCCAGATTGGTGAGAAAGCCATAGTGGGTCGTGGTGTGTTGTTGGATGTGGGTAAATTGTTGGGCGATAAGAACGGTCGCTTGGCGCCGAATACTTGCATTAACTTAGCTGAGCTGAAAAAAACCGCAGTAGCTCAGAATGTTGTCATAGAAAAACGTGACATTCTCTTAATTCGTACCGGTTCCATGGGTCGTTTTTACGATGAAAAAGACCACGAAAACTGGAATGCTTTAACCGAACCCGGTTTGTGTTACAGCAAAGAATTGGTTAACTGGTTAGATAAAATGGAAATTCCAGTGATCACATCAGATAACCTCGCCATTGAAAAAGCATCGCAAACCATTAATGGTGAATCATTCATTATTCCGCTTCACGGTGCGTTAATTAGAGACCTCGGTATCGTCTTGAGTGAAATATATTGGCTGGATGATTTGGCAGCTTCCAGCACCAAAGATGGTCGATACAGTTTCTTCTTCAGTGCTGCGCCACTGAAAATGAAAGGTGGAACAGGTGCGCCGGTAAATCCCATTGTTATTAAATAAACTAACGCAGACTAATGGGCTTTACCACCAGAGCATTGTCATCGCTGGGCAGATAAAGCTCTATTTCTGTATTCATTGTTTAGGTGATGATTGATATTAATTATTATTGAGTAGCAGCCTCCTACCCAATAATAACCACGTTGAACAGTTAACTTGGTCTTTGTGCTGAATCTGTCACGGTATGAATATCCAGCATGTTCAAGAATACTTGCTGAGCGTTCACTTAACTCAAGGCCTTTATTAATTGGAGGTAGTGGGCCGATATCAGTCTTAGATGTTACCGACCTCCTTAGCTAACGCTTTCTATGATGCCGTGGGCTCTCATGCCGCTATGGTGTGGGCGGTAAAATTGCATGGAGCATACCTTTAATTGCCTGTCGTGCAATATCCATATCACCGTATCCTCGGTTCAATACGGCGATACCCCTTGTCATTGAGAGGATCATTGCGGCCAACGCCGCGCAGTCACTATTGGCGCTAAGTTGCCCATCGTTAACGGCTTGTTTACAGCGCTGCTCAAAACGGGTGCGCATCCTTTCCATTAGTTCAATGACCAGGTCTGATGCTCGATTGTCAGTGCCACCCACCTCCATGGTCGCCATAGTTGCGAGGCAGCCTGTAGGTAAATCCGGGTTGTCGTAAGCTTTAAACAGTTGATCAAAAAAACCAGTTATTGCAGCGTTGAAATCAGGGTGATCAAGCTTGGCTATTGCCTCTTTGCCATACTCTTCTATGAAGCGCTCCAGGCAGCGGTTAAATAAAATCTCCTTACTTTGATAGGTGTTGTAAATACTGGATTTATTAAGTCCAGTTGCGGTTTCAAGATCCGACAGCGATGTCGCTTCATAACCCTGATGCCAGAATACTTTCATAGCGGCATTCAGAGCATAGTCCTCATTGAACTGCTTACGTCCGCTCATGGCAGAGTCTCTCACACGTTAATAAATAGAATGTTGACATCTTAAACCAATCGGTTCAATATTGCTGAACTAATTGGTTCAAGATTGAGGTGTTCCTGTTTTACATTGCTCAATCGCCAAAGTGTTGCCGCTGTCTATCAGCAGTCTATAGATAGCTAGGCCATCAACCTGTCGAGACAAAACTGGAGCAGAAAATGTTGAAATTTTATTTCCACGGTGCACCCAACCCCATGAAAGTTGCACTCTTTCTGGAAGAAACCGGGCTTCCTTACGAGTTAATTCCTGTGGACATCTTTAAGGGTGAACAGCACTCGCCGGACTATGTTGCGATTAACCCGAATGCCAAGACGCCGGCCATCGAAGATAACGGCGTACGGGTGTTTGATTCCAGTGCCATCCTTTTGTATTTGTCGGAGAAAACCGGGAAGTTGGGAGGAACGCCAGAAAATCGAGCAGATCTGCTTTCATGGATGATGTTTGTTGGTACGGGTATTGGCCCCTATTCCGGGCAAGCCGTACATTTCAAGCATATGGCACCTGAGAAACTGGATTACGCCATCAATCGCTATCTCCGCGAAGTACAACGGCACTATCAGGTATTGGATCAACAGCTCGAAGGTCGCGACTACATAGTAGGTGACACTTTGACGATTGTTGATATATCCGCCTGGGGCTGGATTGGCAAGGCCAGCTTTATATTGGGGGAAGAAGGCCTAAACCCATATCCTAATTTGAAACGCTGGTTTGAGAGGATTGACGCACGTCCCGCCGCAGTTCGCGCGCGTGAGGTGGGCAAGGGTATAGAATTTAAAACAGAAGTGGATGAGGAAACCAACCGAGCGATGTTTCCACAAAATTATGCTGATGCATAGAGTTCGGCTGTTAACCAAGCCTTAAATATAGTTTTGATTAACAGCAGTAAATACTTGCCCAGGGAGGTAACTTCACAATGATAGACCTATATTTTTGGCCAACACCTAATGGCCACAAAATCACCATATTTCTGGAGGAAGCTGGTGTTGATTACACCATCAAACCGGTAGACATTAGTGCTGGAGAGCAGTTCAAACCAGAATTTTTGGCCATCTCCCCCAACAACCGAATGCCGGCGATTATTGATTATGCACCAGTGGATGGTGGAGAGCCTCTCACCGTATTTGAGTCCGGTGCCATTTTGATTTACTTGGCAGAAAAATACGGATGGTTTCTACCACAAGATATTCGGGCGCGTAAAACTGTGCATGAATGGTTAATGTGGCAAATGGGCGGTTTAGGGCCTATGGCCGGACAAAATCACCACTTTGTACAGTATGCGCCCGAGCGTATTCCCTATGCTATGGATCGCTACGTCAATGAAACCAATCGGTTGTACGGCGTGCTCGATAAGCAGCTTGCAGGGAATGAATGGGTCGCCGGTGATTATTCCATTGCGGATATGGCAATCTACCCCTGGGTGGTACTACATAAATCACAGCAACAGGAACTAAAAAACTTTCCGAATGTGGCTCGGTGGATAGAAATAATGGCCGAGAGACCAGCAATCATTTCAGCGTATAAAAAAGCAGAACCCTGGTCGAATCGACCCGCCGTCACCGAGGAGGGGAAAAAATTACTGTTTGGTCAGCGTGCAATGGCCTAGTGAATATTTTTCTGCAAAAACACGTCTTAATTATTGCTCTGGTGGTCGGGACATTATTAAACCTGATCAACCAGGGTGATGCGATATTGTCAGGCGATAAGCTGAGCTATATGAAAATATCACTGACCTATTGTGTGCCCTACGTGGTGGCGAGTATGAGCTCGTGGTTGACGCTGCGTAGCGTCAGGTTGAGAAGTGAGAGATTGATGCGTGAGGAGTTGAGTGTTACGAACTCAAATAAACAGCGTGGCTGGGATGCGGGTTAACATGTGATCCGTTCATCACTTTCACAGTTCAGCACCACCTTTTCAGCCCTTTACACAGACACAAAATAACCCCTCACCGACATCAGGTGAATCACTCCAAAAAATAAGCCTAAACCTGAATAGAGCAAGGCAACTAATAATAAGTCTCGCTACTAAATCGGCTGTGTTTGGAATTACCCATTAATTTACCAAACTGAGCTTTGTTCAGGTGAATCAACGTTTCATGGTCACCGGCTTCAAGATAGACATCATCCAGTTGATCCAGGGCCTCATCATAAATCGAATTCATGTTGTAGGCCTGACCAATCGCTGGCACTGCACCCTGATCGCAATCGCTGAACATGTGGTACACCTGTTCTTCATCGACTAAATGTAGATCTAGCCCCAGCGTGTCGTTCAACTTGTGCAAGCTGACCTTATGGTCCGCAGGCAGTATTGCCATAAGATGGCGGCTGTCGTGATCCTCCAGCACAACGGCTTTCGCCATAGATTTCGGTGGGATATGGGCTATCATAGCCGTACCAGCCGAAGTGTTGGTATGGAGGTGGTTGACGGTATCGTATTTGATGTCTTGTTCGTCCAGATAGCTAGTAACACGAGCTGAAATACTCATCGTTTTATCCTTTTATAGATAACACTTACCCTCTAATAATAAGTCCTGTCAGGACTTACCTTCAGGCAATGCTTGGATTGTTTTGGGATAAAAAATGGCGGTTATATAGAGAGGTGATATGAGGCTTGCGTGACCGGGAGGGGGGGCGGAGAAGGTGGCGGAAACAAGTAAGAATACGTATCTGCTTCAGTGTTCATCGAGCTGACGCACTCAACAGTATCCATAGAAAATAAATATGTCCCCTTTTACTTGTGCTTATGGGTTATAACGTTAAAGCTCACCGACGCCGCTTGCCGGCGTCCTGTGCAGCGCGTTGTTAGCAGTTGTTGTGTGATAAACGGTCATGCCTCGTGCTTCGTAGTTTCTCAAAGCATTTGAATGATCAAGCGTGCATGTATGAACCCATACTCTGGTAGTTCCATCCCAGCTCCATGCTGATTTAATTGCTTGAGATAAAAGGTAACCACCAAATCCATGACCGATGAACTTGGGGGCCAAGCCGAAATAGGCGATTTCAACATCATCACCTTTTTGCCGTTGAAGCTCATAGTATCCGACGGGTGAACCTTTGTAGTACGCAACCCACGTTCTGAGATTATCGTTTTCAACAAACGATCTCCATTGATCATCCGTCCACTTGAGTTTGTCTATCCATTTCCAGGATTCACCTACAAGTTGGTATAGAAATTTATTGAATTGATATTGTTTGATCTCGCATTCGTAAATCCGCAATCCGTTGGCATCCTCTTTGGCCTTTAATGAAGATGGTGACTTCATTTCTAGGTAATAAGTAGTCACTTCGTTCATGAGTGCTTGCCCATTTGACTGCTAACAGCTTATTAAGAAGCCTATGGCCTTATATCACTTTGGCTCCCTTATCTCGGGCCAAAGGATTTTAAACCAAAGCTATTCTTGTTTATTTACAATGGGTTGGAGTAACGAGGAGAGTTGTGTAGCTTGATAAAAGAAGCCTAATCCCTGCTTTTGTTTTCCAATCCCTTTCCACTGATCATAAACCAGCACCTTTTAAAATCAAATGCTTAACATCACCTTGCCCTTGAACAGAAACCTACGGCTCCTGATCTAGGGGTACTCCTATATATAAATAGTATAAGTAGGGTCAGATGAAACTTTCACCATTCCTTCGATTTGTACTTTTAGTTGTTGCAGACAAGGTAATACAATATTTAACTTCAAAATCATACTAGAGGGTCAATCCCGTAATTGCCTTCCTATCTCAGTTCATAAAAAGTAACGTAAACTATACAAACCAATAGTTGATTAGTATTACGCCATGACCTTACCCAAAAAAGTCAAAATCGTTGAAGTTGGTCCTAGAGATGGGCTGCAAAATGAGCAGCAACCTATCTGCACTGACGTGAAGATTGAGTTGATCCATCGGTTGGCTGATGCTGGACTCAGCTATATCGAAGCGGGTAGTTTTGTGAACCCTAAATGGGTGCCGCAGATGGCCGGTAGTGACGAGGTGTTTCAGGGTATTGAACGAACAAATAGTGTGACCTATGCGGCACTGACACCAAATTTTCAGGGTTTTGAGCGGGCCGTGGCTGCACATGCCAGTGAGGTAGCAATTTTTGCGGCGGCGTCTGAATCGTTTAGTCAGAAGAATATCAATTGTTCCATTGATGAAAGTCTGGACCGCTTTACGCCCATTATGGAGGCCGCAAAGGCCGCCGACTTGCCAGTGCGTGGATATATCTCCTGTGTGGTGGGTTGTCCCTACGAGGGCGAGGTTGATCCAAATAAGGTGGCAGAGGTGGCGGTTAGGCTCCATGATATGGGCTGTTATGAAGTTTCCCTGGGTGATACCACGGGGGTGGGCACGCCGGGCAGTATTACCCGGGTAATTGAAACTGTAGCGGATAGTATTTCAATCCATCGTCTTGCGGTACATTTACACGATACTTACGGGCAGGCGCTGGCGAACATCTATGCGTCGTTACAAATGGGTATTGATGTGGTGGATAGTTCAGTGGCTGGGTTGGGGGGTTGCCCTTATGTTAAAGGCAATGGTGCCAAAGGCGCTTCGGGTAATGTGGCCACGGAAGACTTGGTGTATATGCTCAATGGTTTGGGTATTGAGCATGGGGTGGATCTGGATAAATTAATTGAAGCGGGTCGGTTTATTACGGAACAGTTGGGCCGAGAGAATGGCTCTAAAGTTTCTAAAGCCCTCGTCAAATAATACTAGTTTATCTTTTCAGACTGACCCTCAAGAACGCTTTTTTCCAGTGCAGCTCTTAACGCAGAAATCCCCGGCTTTTTATCCAGAATCTCTTGCGCACTTAGTCCCGATAGCTCATGGGGAAACACCAGCCATTTATCCGTCTCGTGGAGGTAGTAGTCCGGTGCTCTGCCTGTCCGATTATTGCCTGGTTTAAAGTAAGGGGTGGCAATACGGATTTCCGGCAGGTTGTCGGCACAGGCCTGTTCAATATCATCCACAATCTGTTTCATGCTGAGGCCTGTGTCGGACACATCGTCAACAATTAAGATGGAATCTGCCTTGCGGAGGTTGTCGATGATGTGTCCCAGTCCATGCACTTTCACTTTGTCGGCGGTTTCTCCGATGGCCGTGTAGAACGAGGTGCGAATGGCAATATGGTCGGTTTCGATACCGAAATAATCGAGCAGCTCTTGTACCGCAATGCCCACCGGGGTGCCCCCTCGCCATACACCAATAATAAAGTGAGGCACGTAACCGCTTTCTAGAACCTGTAGCCCCAGAGAAAATGAGTCATCCAGTAGTTGCTGGGCGTCGATAAATTGTTTTTCCACTAGCTGGCGTTCCGTTAAGAATGGGTGGGATGGCATAACGATTATCCACTTTCAATGGCCAGGTGCCAGAGATATCACCATAATTAGGTCATGCTAGTCGGTAACCTGCATTGTTTTTCTGGTGGAACACTTTTTTTGAAGTAGGTTTTTATGACAGACGTGTTTTCAAGTAATGAGTCTTTTGACCCAAAGAAGCTACTCACCGGTTTATTCCAAACGGCAGTGGCTGCGGCTGACCCTAAGGTGGTGCTGCCGGGATTTTTGGATAGTATTTCGACAGAACTGTTGGTCAGGGATGGGGATAGAGCGGTTGTTGTTATTGGTGCAGGGAAAGCCGCAGCGGCTATGGCGTCTGCCTTGGAGGGAAATTGGTATGGCGGTCATTTAAGTGGGTTAGTGGTTACCGCCTATGGCCACGCTATGCCCTGTGAGCAGATTGAGGTGATCGAAGCTGCGCATCCGGTGCCCGACCAAAACAGTGAGATTGCAGCACAGCGTATTCTCAATTTGGTGGCTGATCTGAACGAAAATGACTTGGTGATTTGTCTGCTTTCCGGTGGAGGTTCTTCGTTATTGGCATTGCCTGCACCGGGTATTACTCTGGCCGATAAACAGCAGATTAATAAAGCACTGTTGAAATCCGGTGCTGATATCCATGAGATCAATTGTGTGCGGAAACACCTCTCTGCCATTAAGGGTGGTCGGCTGGCTGCAGCCTGTGCTCCCGCCAAACTGATGACCTTTGCCATCTCTGATGTAACAGGCGATGTCCCGGGAGATGACCCTGCGGTGATTGCCTCTGGCCCCACAGTGGTGGATCCGACCACACGACAACAGGCCTTGGCTATATTGAATAAATACCACATTACTATGAGTGATGCGGTACATCAGTGGTTAGGTGGTTCTGAATCTGAAACACCAAAGACTGCCTGTGGGCAAACAGAGTTTCAGATTGTAGCCACCGCCAAACAGTCGCTTCAGGCGGCAGCAAAGCAAGCCGAAAAATTTGGGCTGACGGTATTGATGCTGGGTGATGATCTTACGGGTGAATCGCAGGCATTGGCCAAGTCTCATACCGCGCTGGTTCATTCTATTTTGGATCACTCCGCTTTAGATAAGGGGCAGCCTGTGAGCGCGCCTTGTGTGATCCTGTCAGGTGGGGAAACCACAGTGAAAGTCAGAGGCAGTGGCCGTGGTGGGCGCAATACCGAATACCTGTTGAGTCTGTCTACTCAGTTGAAAGGTCAGGCGGGTGTCTATGCGCTGGCTGCGGACACCGATGGTATCGATGGTTCTGGCGATAATGCGGGTGCTATTTTATTCCCCAATAGTTGTCTGAGAGGAGAAAAGTTGGGTTTGAATGCTAAAAAAATGCTCGAAAATAATGATAGCTATGGCTACTTTGAGGCATTGGGCGATCTAATCATTACTGGGCCTACGCACACCAATGTGAATGATTTTCGGGCCATTTTGGTGCTGCCCGATTGAGCTGCCTCAATGGGTTACTTTGGGTGTTTGAGGTAGACTGCCCAAACGATTAAAAGAATAGGGCGCCTCTAGAAATGCCCACCTCACAAATGGAGTGATTTCTGTGTCCGATATGCGAAAACTTACCCACCTTAATGATCAGGGTGAAGCTCATATAGTCGATGTGGGTGGTAAAACAGTTACTACCCGGCAAGCCACTGCTGAGGCAACGGTCAGTATGCAACCAGAAACTCTGGAGCTGATTCTGTCTGGTGGGCATAAAAAGGGCGATGTGCTGGCAGTAGCTCGTATTGCGGGTATTCAGGCAGCGAAAAAATGTCCCGATTTGATTCCTTTGTGTCACCCCTTGATGTTGACAAAAGTCAGTGTGGAATTTGAGCCACAGCCAGAGACCAGTAGTATTCGTATTTCTGCCACCTGTGGGCTTGATGGCAAAACTGGCGTGGAGATGGAGGCGCTGACGGCGGCCTCCGTTGCTGCCCTGACCATCTATGATATGTGTAAGGCCGTAGATAAAGGCATGGTGATAGAGCAGACGCGATTACTGGAAAAAGCCGGTGGTAAGTCGGGGCCCTGGAAGGCGAAAGAGGGAAAAGCTGATGAAGGAAAAGCTGAAGAAGGAAAAGCTAAAAAGTAGCTGGTTGGAGTAAAGAGAAGCAGGTTAAAACCTGGTTGAAATAGGTTAAATGAATGAAAGTATTATTTTTTGGCAGTCTCCGCGAACAGTTGGGTACCGGCGAACTGAATACCGCCTTACCCGATGGAGTTAAGACCATAGGTCAGCTGCTACAGAGCCTTCAGGCGCAGGGTGATGAATGGAAGCTGGCACTGGGAACGGGCAATGTATTGTTTGCTGTGAATCAGGATATGGTGGATGCAGACACCACCATCAGTGACAGCGATGAAGTGGCATTATTTCCCCCGGTGACGGGCGGATGATTTCCATTTCCGTACAGGAAAAGGATTTCGATACAGGCGAGGAATATCGCCTGCTGCAAAGTGGCAATACCAATATAGGTGGTGTAGCGATCTTTACCGGGCAGGTTCGTGATCTTGCGGATAACCCTCTAAAATTTATGCGCCTGGAACACTATCCGGGTATGACAGAAAAATCCCTTCAACAAACCGCCGAGCAGGCCGAAGAACGTTGGCCGACCATAGATATTCGTATTATTCACCGTATTGGAGACTTGGCTCCCGGTGAGCAAATTGTATTTGTGGGGGTGAGCAGCGCCCATCGAGATGCAGCTTTTTCTGCTTGCGAATTTATTATGGACATTCTTAAAACCAGTGCGCCTTTTTGGAAAAAAGAGCAGCATGTGGATGGCAACAGCGGTTGGGTCGATGCCAAAGATGTGGATCAGCAGCGTGCTGAACGTTGGCAGGACAGCGAGTAATTCTTTGGGGCATCTATTGCGTTTAAAATTACTGGTTATAGCTGTACTTTTTATAACAGTACCTTTTACCACAGTAATTTTTTGCCACAGTGTTTTGAGCGATACGCTGAGTATCGCCACCGCAAGTAATTTTCGGCCTGTATTAGAGCAGTTAAGTCAGACATTTTCTGAGCAACAGAATGCTGATAGGGAAAGCCATCAAATTAATATCAGCAGTGCTTCCTCCGGTGTGATTTATGCCCAAATTCTACAGGGTGCACCGTTCCAATTGTTTTTTTCCGCCAATGAATCCTACCCTGAAAAGTTAGTGGCCAGCGGTCATGGGGATGCTAAAACCTTGGCAACCTACGCTATCGGAGAATTGGTTCTGGTTTCACGGCATGATGCCACCAGCCCAAAAGAAGCCAGCCCTAAAGAATTATTATTGAAAGCCAAACGCATTGCTATTGCCAATCCGCGGACGGCGCCCTATGGCATCGCTGCGATGGAGGCCATAAAAACCCTTGGTGTTGCTAAGGAAAGTCAGTCCAAACTTGTGGTGGGTAATAATATTGCTCAGGCGTGGCAGTTTTTTCACAGCGGTAATGCCGATGTTGCTATTGTTGCTGCGTCGTTAGCTTATTTAGCAGAAAGTGCTGCTGTGAAAGAGCAGCAAGGATTGGATACTATTGATCTCTCGTCTTTTTTAACAAGCCCTGTGCGACAGAGTCGGGTGGCGATTAAACCGATAAGCCCGTTAACACAGCAGTTTTTGGACTTTATGAATACGCCGGTTGCAGAAAAAATAATTACCGACGGGGGTTATTTATTACCCATAAAAGGTAAAAATATAACCCCATGAATTTGCTCGCTTCCGATATCACAGCACTTTTTCTTACACTGCAATTAGCGGCGGTGACCACGGTTATTTTGATGGCCATCGGTGCGCCCTTGGCCTGGTGGCTGTCACGCTCGACATCCCGGTTTGCTAGTGTGATTGAGGCCACAGTGGCGTTGCCGCTGATATTGCCTCCCACGGTGATTGGTTTTTATCTGTTGATTGCTTTTTCCCCCGATAATTTTTTAGGCAGTAGTTGGCTAACTTTAACTGGGCAACCCTTGGCTTTTACCTTTAGCGGTTTGGTGGTGGGGTCGGTAATTTATTCACTGCCTTTTGTGGTGCAGCCATTACAGTCGGGTTTCCAACATTTTGATCACAAATTATTGGAAGCGGCAGAGACTATGGGTGCGGGTACGCTGGACCGCTTTTTAAATTTAATTATCCCGCTTACACGTCGTGCTTTTGCCACTGCTGCGCTTTTAGGCTTTGCCCACACCATGGGTGAGTTCGGTGTGGTGCTGATGATTGGTGGCAATATTCCCGGTGAGACACAAGTGCTATCCATTGCATTGTATGACCATGTGGAGGCGCTGGATTACGGGCGGGCCCATTGGCTGGCGGGCGGCTTGCTCGTATTCAGCTTTGCGTTACTTATACTGCTCTATGGTTTTAATCGCCATAAAAAGAGTGGGGCGAAGCAGCTGTGAATGTCGATAAGAATATACAACTGTCTGTAGAGCATTGTTATGTTCAAGAGGGAAGTGTTCAAAAGGAACGTGTTCGAAAGAAAAGTCCTCAAAAGGCTAATGGCCAAGAGGCTGATTTTTCTCTAGCAGTAAAGGCCCAATTGCCGGGTAAGGGCATTACTGCCATCTATGGCCCCTCAGGCTGTGGAAAAACTACTTTGCTGCGCTGTATTGCGGGGTTGGAAAGTGCTGAACATTGCCAGTTAAATATTGGTGGTAATGAGATTGACGGCTTACCAGTAAAACAGCGGCAACTGGGTTACGTGTTCCAAGAGGATCGCCTATTTCCTCATCTTAGTGTGGAGGGTAATCTCGACTTTGCATTTAAGCGGCGGTTCTCAGATAACGGTCCCAGCAAGCAACAGGTGATTGCCTGGCTGGATATTGAAGCATTACTCGACAGAGAACCCGATCATCTCTCTGGTGGGCAAAAACAGAGAGTGGCGATTGCCCGTGCATTGTTAACAGCTCCCCGTTGTTTGTTGTTGGATGAGCCGCTTGCCGGGGTCGATAGCAAGGCACGTAACCCCATTCTCAGGCATCTGGGGACGTTGGCAGAGAACCTCAGCATTCCCATGGTGTACGTGAGTCACAACCTTGATGAGATAACACGGTTGGCGGATCATTTAATTATTATGGATCAGGGGCGGTTGGTGGCTGATGGGCCATTGCTGGATATGTTATCTCGGCTTGACCTGGATGTGACTCGACAAGAGGGCGCAGCGGTGGTGCTGAATACGCGAATTGTGGGTCACGATGATCGTTATAGCCTGACGCAACTGGCATTAAGTTTGGATTCAGGCGTGAGTTCAGGTTCAGGGTCTGATGCCCAACTTTCTGTTGGGCAACTCTCCGGTGAACCCGGTAATACGGTCCGGGTAAGAATCCCAAGCCGTGATGTGAGTATTGCGTTGGAAAGGCCCAGTCAATCCAGCATCCTCAATATATTGCCGGGTGTCATCAGCGAGATTGAGTTGATCGATGGGGCCAGGGCGGTGGTCAAAACCGATGTGGCGGGGCAGGCTATTTTGGCTCGGATTACCCGAAAATCCTTGGAGCATTTGCAACTTGAAACGGGCAAGCAGGTGTATCTGCAAATTAAAACGGTTGCTCTGTTGTCAGAAACGCTGGTATCAGGATACCCCTGTATCAGGAACACGTAATTAGATTTTTACACAACAGTTTGTCGTTACTTAGGAAGTATCTATGAAGCCATTTCCCCATACTTATACTGCGGCGGCATCGGCTGATCCAGCTGGTAATGTCACATCTTCGCTAGAAAATGGTTGCCGTGTTGAAGTCGCTCCCCCCGTAGAATTTGATGGTGCCGGCGATGTTTGGTCACCGGAGGAACTGTTGATGGCCGCAGTGGTAAATTGCCTGGTGTTATCGTTTCGGTCCATAGCCAGAGCTTATGATTTGAACTGGCTTCATATTGAATGTTTCGCCGATGGGCAACTTGAAAAGGTTGAGCGCAAGGTTAAATTCACCCGTGTACACACCCGGGCCAAACTCAGCATTGCTTCAGCAGAGGACCATGACAAGGCAAAACGTATATTAGAAAAAGCGGAAGACACCTGTTTTATTACTAACTCCTTGTCTGCGGAGACAAGCTTTAGTTGTGAGATTGTAGAAGGATAGTTTTCTATAGGTTAACCACATCCCCTATATCCGGTACACAGGCCGACCAGTTAAGCTCTTCATTCAGGGTGATACGGAATTGGTCTGAAGCTGCTTCTTCACCATGGGTGACAAAGCAGCGTTTGGGTGCAGTGGGCATCTGTTGCAGCCAGCGCAGTAATTCCAGATAGTCCGCATGAGCAGATAAGAAGTCTAAGGCCTCAATTCGTGCCCTGACATCTATGTAGTTATTAAAGAGTTTAATTTTCTTTTCACCTGCCACCAGTCTCGCACCACGGGTTCCGGACGCTTGATAACCAGCAAACATAACAGTGTTCCTGTGGTCTCCCAGCATACGGTTCAGATGGTGGAGCACCCGTCCTCCTGTGGCCATACCGCTGGCTGAGAGAATAACAGCCGGCATGTGCAGGCTATTGAGTGCCATTGATTCTTCCACCGTACGGGTAAAGCTGACATCACGAGATAGCTGCTGACAGCGGGCTTTGTTGAGGCGATGGTAGCGATGGTGTCGTTGTATTACCTCGGTAACACTGATGGCCATAGGGCTATCTAGAAAAATAGGCAGGTAGGGGATCATCTTTCTGTTGCGCAGTTCGGTGATGAGATAAAGCATTGCCTGGGCTCGCCCCACCGCGAAGGTCGGAATTAACACTGAGCCGCCAGAAGAAACTGTTTCATTAATAATTTTGGCGGTCTCATCCAAGATGTTCTGCTCTTTATAAAGGCTAGGGTTGTGAAGACGGTTTCCGTAGGTAGATTCCACAACAAGGTAATCACAATACACAGGCAACTCCGGTGCCCGCATTATCAGATCATTTCCTCGACCCATATCGCCACTGAATAAGATATGCCTTCCCGCAACCAGTACATCAAGGAAGGAGGAACCGAGAATATGGCCATTGGGATAAAAACTGACGGATACATCACCCCGTGAAATGCCGGGTTTTAGATCGTCCGGGTTAGAAAAACCAACCACTTCGAAAAGTTCTAGTGCTTTTTTAGCATCTTCTTGAGTGTACAGAGGGAGTGCAGGGTCGTGTTTGCTGTAGTGGTGTCGATTGCGATAAAAGGCTTCTTCTTCCTGTAATTTGGCTGCATCCAATAACAAAATTTTGCACAGATCACGGGTTGCCTGTGTGCAATAGATAGGGCCGTGGAAGCCGTTTTGTACCAAGCGCGGCAAGTACCCGCTGTGGTCGAGGTGGGCATGGGTCAAAAATACGGCTTCAATACTGGAGGGATCAACAGGAAATGGTTGCCAGTTTCGCTGGCGAAGATGCTTGTAGCCCTGGAACAACCCACAGTCCACCAATACCCTTCGACCATTGAACTCGAGTAGATATCTTGAACCAGTGACAGTGCCCGCGGCACCTAAAAAGCGGAGAGAGACCTGATCAGTCATTCAGTACATCCTATGCTCAGTGAGTCATCTTAACTCCTCAAATTAAGCATAGGCATAAATAGGCCAGGGTCAATCCTAGTCTAATGATTGGGATCAAAGGGCTTTTAAATAGTAAGTATCGATGTAATCAGTCATCTTAATGGCCGGTTACCTAGAACAACCAGCCTCTTAAAATAAAAGGTCAGAGAAGAGCAGAAATTGCACAGGTTCACCTGTTTTGATTGTGCCCCCAAGAGGGTGTATTGCGAAGCCATTGCCTACGCTGGCTGTGGATAGAACGCCACTGCTTTGATTACCTGCAATTTCTGCATGCGCTACACCATGGTCATCTAGAATCAGTTTGGCGCGTAAATATTCTTGGCGTTTGGCCGGTTTTGGTCGGTCGAAACCGGCAATCACCTGAATAGGGATTGGCTGTAGATCGTCCACACCTTGGCATTTCAGCAGAAAAGGGCGGGCGACAATAGCGCAGGTAACAAATACAGCGGCAGGGTTGCCGGGTAAGCCGAGGATAGGTGTACCTAGAACATGACCAAAGGCCAGAGGCTTTCCGGGTTTGATGGCCAGTCGCCAGAGGTCGAGGCTGCCAAGTTTTTCAACACAGGCTTTTACATAGTCTTCTTCCCCTACAGAAACACCACCACTGGTGACAATGCAGTCGGCTTCTGCGGCCGCTTGTCGAAGTGCTTGTTCCGTGGCCTCAAAGTTGTCGGGCACAATGCCTAGGTCGATATAGTCAAACCCCAAAGCCTTCATTTGCCCTGCCAGGGTATAACGGTTTGAATTATAAATATGACCAGGAGGGAGTTGCTCTCCGGGTTCTACCAGTTCGTCACCGGTAGAAAGCACAGCGACTTTTAGCCGTCGGTAGACAGGAACTTCAGCAATTCCTACGGATGCCAGCAGCCCCATATCCTGGGGTTTGATACGGTGGCCACGACACATAATACGACTGCCACTTTGAATATCCTGACCTTGAGGGCGGATATTATCTCCGGCCTTTGACTCCGCGGGTAGGGTGACTTGGCCCTTGTCGCCACTTGAGGCGTTATCAGAGCCATCATCCCACTGGCAATTTTCCTGCATGACGACCGTATCCGCACCAACGGGCACTTCTGCACCGGTAAAAATACGTGCGGCTGTACCAGGTTGCAGCGCTTGCGGGGCAACACCTGCGGGAATCCGTTGGTTGATAGGTAACGTTGTTGGTCCGTCAGCTTGGGTATCTGTACTGTTATAGGCAAATCCGTCCATGGCACTGTTATCTGCTGGAGGAACATCCACCGTGGATTGTTGATCTTCGGCGAGCACTCGGCCCAAAGCCTCTTCCACCGAAACCATTTCGATTTCGGTAATAGCTTCAGCAGAACTGAGTAATGTTTCCAGTGCCTGTTCTACTGGCTGTAGCCCTGATTGGTCACAACAACTCATCCGCGTGACTCACAGGCAGCGGTAAATTTGATATGGGGGATGAAATTACAGGGTTTGGTGCGTGCATCCAATTGTTCGCCAAGAAGGTTATCCCAAGCGGTGCGACAGGCATTGGTAGAGCCGGGCATGCAGAATATCAGAGTGCGATTGGATAGCCCCGCAACAGCACGAGATTGGAGGGTAGAGGTACCAATTTCTTGGTAGGAAATGTGGCGAAATAGTTCACCAAAACCTTCTACATGCTTGTCGAATAATGGTGCCAGTGCTTCGGGGGTGGAGTCTCGGTCGGTAAAACCGGTACCGCCGGTAGTTAGAATCACTTGGACTTTTGGGTCCGCAATCCAGCGAGAGACTTCTGCCCGTAATTGATAAATATCATCGGGGATCAATACCCTGTCGGCCAGGTTGTGTCCGGCCTCGGTTAATCGATCTACCAGAAGTTGACCCGACGTGTCTTCATCCAGAGAGCGAGTGTCAGAAACAGTCAGTACGGCTATTTCCAGTGGTAAAAATTCTTTTGATGCATGTGACATAAATGGAGTTCTCTAGGGTTCTCGGTTGGCCGTTCTTTCATAGGGAATGTTTGGCATCCCAATCATGGGGGTATTATCCAGCCAGGAATTTACCGTTTAAAGGCGAGCTATTTTACTCAATTATCTATTGTTAATTGCCCGAGTGGTTAATTTATGGGTTATTTTATTGATTATTTCGTTGATGAAACCAATAACGACATCACCAGTAAGCCAAATAATACAAAGGACAGCATTTTCCAAAGCAGAAGAGTGTCTCTCTTGCCTCCCTGCTGAACATCTTCCTTGAGGTATTCAATGTTAGGGGTTTTTAGATCGTGTAAAAAATCTTTTAAGCTGTCGTACCGCATCTCCGGGTCTATCGCCACAGCCTTTTCGAGCGTGCGGTCAAACCACAGGGGAATAATATCTTTGTGGTGGTAACCTGGTGTGTATTGAAGTCGGAGAAAGTCTTCCCGGCTGGAGCATTTTTCCAGTTTGGTGCCATAGGGTAGAAAGTCGGTAAACATTTCGTAGACGATAACACCGAGTGAATAGATATCCCCCTTGATTCCTGTGTTGATTTGGAATCGATAGGATGGGTCGGCATAGTCCAGCGTCCCCAGTGCCATTTCCCGTTCCATCGGAGTAAAAATTTCGTGAATCCCTGGTGCATAGACTGAACCGAAATCGACTATTTTCACCTGGAGGTCAGGGGTGATCATAATGTTGCTAGGCTTCAAATCTTGGTGCACAGTTTCTTTTTCGTGCAACGCTTCCATCCCCAACGAAATTTGATCCACCAGTTTGATCATATCGCGAGGTCGCCGGTCCGGGTTTTCCTCCATCCATTTTTCCAGCGTTTCTCCCTCGACCATCTCCATTAGGTAATAGAGAAACTTCCGTTCATTTTTGGGCGGAATCACTTTGACCACATTGGGGTGATCTACTCGGCTGCCAATCCACTCTTCCATGATAAACCGTTCGGTATAGGCGGGATCATCGGAATAGTTCTGGGAAGGGGTCTTCATCACCAGGACTTCACCAGAGTCCATATCCTTCACCAGGTACAGTTGGCTACGTTCACTGGCATACATTTCTTTCAGTACTTCATAGCCATCAATTTTTAGCCCGGGCCTGAGTTCTGGTGGAAATGGCAGTCGGGTCAGGCGTTCATTGAGGTCTTCTATATTTTCAAGACCAAGCTGGTCAATGCGCAGTAGGCAGCAGCTAAGGTTGTCGGAGCTCTTTGCCTGACTGGCGGCATCGACAATGGCACGGCAGGCTGCATCATAGTCATCTGGGTGCGCCTCGATTAGCTGGCGTATCTCTGATTCTGGCATGAAGTCGTGAATGCCATCAGTACTGAGGAAGAAAATATCTCCCTGATGCAGAGTGACGACGCTGGCATCTACGTTGAGGCTGGTGTCCATCCCCATGGCGCGAATCAGGTAGTTTTCATCTTTGGAGATACCGGCAGTGTGGTCTCTAGTGAGCTGGGTGAATTCACCGGTTTCGGCACTGAGACAGTAAATGCGGCTGTCGCCGATATGAAACAAGTAGGCTAGGTGGGATTTCACCACTAAAAAACTCAGTGTGGTGATATAACCTCGAGCCTCATCATGTATTTCATTGCCAAGGTTATAGAGTTTGCGATTCAGTGGAGTGAGGATTTTTTGGACGGCGTGTTTAACACTCCATGTTTCAGGGGTGGTGTAGTAATCCGATAGCACTGTGCTGACGCAACGTTCAGCCGCTTCTTTACCGGCTTCTGCAGTACTGACGCCATCGGCGACAACGGCCACAGCGCCTTTAGTGTTCAGCAGATGGTCTTCGGGAATACTGAAACCAACAGCATCCTCGTTGACGGGCTTAATGCCAGCTGATGTGCATACACCAACAGTTGTTTTAAAAGAGTGGTTGAGCTCCATAGGTGAGACTCGCTTTTCTCTCTCAGCCTAACAATCAATATGGCCCGCAACAACTGTTGCGGGCCCTGTTTGTTTTGGAAAATTTGATTAGGTAACGTCGATGAGTTCAACGGTACCATCTGGCAACACCTCTGCCATTTTTCCCGATGGATCTTCGAGGAATAACACTGCCAGAAAAATTACCCCCGCTGACGCTGCAATTAGCAGGAAGAATGTATCGTACTCAACAAAGGACAATGCGGTCAGGTAAGTAACTGCACCCACATTTCCGTAGGCACCTGCCATGCCGGCAATTTGGCCTGTCATACGACGTTGAACCAGTGGCACCATGGCAAATACGGCACCTTCACCTGCTTGTACGAAGAAAGAGCAACACATGGTAGAGATCACGGCCAGTGGAATCCACCAGCTGCTGTTGATCTGGCTTAGCAGTAAATAACCACAAGCTAATCCTGAAATCAGAATCAACATAGTTCTACGACGACCAAAGTGGTCGCTCAACCAGCCGCCACCAGGGCGTGCGGCCAGGTTCATGAATGCAAACCCTGAGGCTAATAGTCCGGCTTTAACCGGGTCCAACCCTTCAAAGGTTTCCAGGAAGAACAGGGGTAGCATGGAAACTACTGCCAGCTCAGATCCAAAGGTCACAAAGTAAGACCAGTCGAGAATAGCTACTTGTTTGAACTTGTAGCGTTGCATCTCGGGCACACCGGCTTTCAGGTGCTCATGGTTTACTTTCCAGATTTGGCTTGCCTGGAAGAAGTACAGTACGACCAAGCCTATATATATCAGGTTTACCGCTGTTGACGTCAGTAAACCCAGGTTGGAAGGGGAGAGCTTCCAGGTCAGTACTGCCAATGCAAGATACATAGGAATGTTCATTGCCAGGTAGAGCCATAGGTCGCTCCAGCTGGTAACTTCCAGACCACCAGATTTCTTCGGCTTGAAGTAGGTGGAGCCTTTTGGGGTGTTGCGCGCATTAAAGTAGTAAAAAATACCATAGCAGCCAGCAATGATACCGGTGGTACCAATGGCATAGCGCCAGCCATTTTCACCACCGTACATTAAGGCAAGAGTGGGAAGTAACATGGCACCAGCAGCGGAGCCAAAGTTACCCCAGCCGCCGTAAACGCCTTCTGCAAGACCTACCTGTTTGGCGGGGAACCATTCACCTACCATGCGAATACCAATCACAAAGCCGGCACCCACAAAGCCCAGTAAGAAGCGAAATAGCGCAAGTTGTTCGTAGGAGTTGGCCGTGGCGAAGAGTAAGCAAATACCACCGGATATGACCAGTAATCCACTGTACACGTGTCGGGGACCAAACTTATCCACCATAATTCCAATAATGATACGTGCTGGAATCGTCATGGCGACGTTTAAGATCATCAGTGCCTTGACCTGCTGGCTGGTGAGATCAAAGGCTTCCTTAATCACAGCCAGCATAGGGGCATGACTAAACCAGACCACAAAGGTGAGAAAAAATGCAAACCAGGTGATGTGGAGTGTTTTGATCTTTGGGTCTTTAAAGTCCAGCAAATTGATTCTTGCATCAGACATTGTGCTTTTCTCCTCGTCAGAGATGGTGTCTCTGGTATCAATAAAAATACATGCCACGTAGCAAACTGAGTTGAATGGCAGGTGGCACAGTGAATTTAATAATTTGTGCTGGTAACCGACTTGATCCAAGTCATCGTTAATTTCAACCATATTGGCTTGTGTGGAGAAGACTACTACCAAAGAGGTAGGTGTAAATTAATATAAATATATAAAAAACAATTGCTTGGAGTATTTCTGTGTGGGTTGATTAGAGGGTGGGTGGTGAGCAATTATTTGGTAGTACTTCTTAAAAACTGGTGGTTGAGTTGATGTTTTCTGTAACTGTTGATGTACGTCAATTGAAAAAGATCAGGTTGGCAGCAGTATTTACTCAAGACCCTTTTTTATGAGAGGTGGTGTTTTTATCATCCTCTCCTTAATCGCAAGTTGCGAGGTGTGCGCCATGAAAACTATTTTTGCTGCTATTGACCTGGATTCTAATGTAGAAAATATTCTTGATGCAGCCAAAGAGTTAGCTAGGGTTTTTGATTCCGAATTGATACTGGCCACGGTGGAAAAAGAACTACCGGGTACAGAGGGTGCTGAAGATGACTTGGTCAAAGATGAACTCACCGATGCTTATGGTGATGATGTCCACGAGCTTCATACGCTGGCCAAAAATGTTGCCGCAGAAGGCATCGATTGCCGGGCCGTTATTTTGGAGGGCACCACAGCCGGCCAGATAGTTCATGCGGCGGATGAACTGAATGCTGATTTAATTGTTATTGGTAATCATGGACATAGTCCCATCTACGACACCCTGGTTGGCGGGGCGGCGCCCGGTGTTGTTCACCTAGCCAAACAGAAAGTATTGTTGGTACCTGTTGAAGACTGATTCATGACCCTACACAGTTTGCGCCCGGATATTTCTGGGCGTTCATTTTTTTATTCCTGAATGGACGTTGCCATGGAACTTATTTGTCCGGCTGGCAGTTTGCCGGCCCTAAAAGCTGCCGTGGATAACGGTGCCGATGCGGTTTATATCGGTTTCAAAGATGATACTAATGCTCGGCATTTCGCTGGCTTGAATTTTAATGACCGAAAAGCGGTAAAGGCACTGGAGTATGTCCGTGCCCACAATGTGAAGTTATTTGTAGCGATCAATACCTACCCACAACCTCATAGTTGGTCTCGCTGGAAGGATGCTGTGGACCAGGCAGCTGATCTACAGGCCGATGCACTCATTATTGCTGATATGGGGGTGCTCGATTACGCTCGAGAGCGATATCCAGATCTTAATCTTCACCTCTCTGTTCAGGGCTCTGCCACCAACATAGATGCGTTGGCATTCTATAAAAAAACCTTTGGTATCAAACGAGCGGTGCTACCTAGAGTGTTATCACTGGCTCAGGTAAAACAGGTAGCAGCTAATAGTCCGGTGGATTTGGAAGTTTTTGGCTTTGGGAGCCTTTGTATCATGGCTGAAGGGCGCTGCCATTTATCCTCTTATGTTACCCCTGAGTCACCTAACACCTGTGGTGCATGCTCTCCAGCCAGTGCCGTTCGCTGGGAAGAGACCGAGAAAGGCCGGGAGTCCCGGTTGAATGATGTGCTTATCGACCGGTTCAGCGAGGGTGAAAATGCGGGTTATCCGACACTTTGTAAAGGTCGTTTTCAGGTAGAAGGGCAGACCTACAATGCACTGGAAGAACCCACTAGCCTTAATACCCTGCAACTGATCCCCCAATTAGATGAGATTGGCGTCAAGGCCATAAAAATAGAAGGGCGACAGCGGAGCCCAGCCTACGTGGAACAGGTGGTCAGGGTTTGGCGTGAAGCACTCGATAACTACAAAAAAACAGGCAGCAATTTTGCTCCAAGAGGGGAGTGGCTTGATGCGCTGGCTAATGTATCTGAAGGAAGCCAGACAACACTGGGTGCCTATTCCCGGCCCTGGCAATAACCGACTCATACTTCAGTCAGTCATGTTCCTCTCCGTCACGCGCCCTCAGTCACACACCCTAAGTCACAAAAAAAGAGCACACCGATGAAATTATCACTGGGTCCGATTCTCTACTACTGGCCACACCAAAAGGTGGCTGATTTTTACCAGCAGGCGATTCAATCTCCCGCAGATATTATCTACCTAGGTGAGACCATTTGCTCAAAACGTCAGGAGCTCCGTACACCCGATTGGCTTGAACTGGCCGCAGAGCTGCTGGAGTCAGGTAAGGAGGTGGTGCTCTCTACCCTAGCATTGATTGAAGCCCGTTCAGAGCTGTCCAGCCTGCGTAAAATTTGTGACAACAGCGGCTGCCTGATTGAAGCCAACGACATAGCAGCGGTGGAATTACTGTCAGAAAAGAAACTGCCCTTCGTGGCCGGAACGTCCATCAATATCTACAATGCCCATACATTACAGATTCTTCATAAGGCGGGATTACAACGATGGGTGATGCCGGTCGAGCTGAACCGTACCACCCTGAAAAATATCCTGACTGATGCACAAAAAATGGGTTTTGCAGATAAGATAGAAACTGAAATCTTCAGTTATGGGCGACTGCCACTGGCCTATTCGGCTCGTTGTTTTACTGCCCGGGCCAAAGACCTGCCGAAAGATGACTGTCAGCTAAAGTGCATAGATTATCCCGATGGTATTCCTCTCCATACTCAGGAAAATCAGTCACTGTTTACTATCAATGGTATCCAGACCCAGTCGGGACAAATTTACAATCTCCTCGATGAGTATTCCACCATGGCGGAGATAGGTGTGGATATTATGCGGATTAGTCCTAAGAGTACTGGTACGTTTGAGGTGATTGAGCAATTTAACCGGGCCATCAGTGGGGAAGGAGCCACAGCTCAGCTGATTGCGAGCGATCTCAAAAATGAGGAGTTTTGCAATGGTTACTGGTATGGCCTGCCTGGCATGGAAGCTACTTAGGTTATTGTCTATTGATCTCTGTGTGACTTGAAGGCGGACTGTTTTAAGCGTGTCTTTTAGGGGAGTTACAGGGCTAAGAGTTCACTGACTGATAGGTCAAATGCTCGCGCAATTCTATAAAGATTGGCGAGGGTGATATTCTCAGTTTCTCCACTTTCTATGCGTTGGTACTGGCGTAGAGATAAACCTAGCGTCTGCATATCTTCCTGAGTAAAACCCTTTTGGTGTCGCAGGGACAGAATACGTTTCCTTAGCTGTTGACTGAACTTCTGAAAGTCACTGTAGAGGGGGGTGCCCGGTTCAATACTGCGTTTCATTTCAATACCCTCATTCTAGACACGCCATTAATGTCATGTTTTAATTGTTATGACAACGCCATATATGGCGTATTGGGCAGGGAGGGGTGCGAATGTCGCAGACAAAGCTCGACCAACAGACGAGTCAAAATAGGTGCTCACAGGAGCAGTTAATTCAGCTCTACGATGAATTGGCTGAGGTGGTAGCACTTAATAGCTTCTTGTACGACGCCTTTATGAGCCTTGCTGGTGATGAGCAAATTGGTATCGAACCCAACACGACTATTGGCTTGTCCGTTATATGTCGTTGGTTGAAGCAACGGCAGACAGGCTTGAAGGAACGCTTAAAAATTCTTGTGGAGTAAGAAGAATGGTGTGGCAGGAGGCTAGGAGTAGAGCAGGGTTGAAAGGGGTGTGTGGGATAGAAAGTAGAACCCCACATTATACGTTAATGTATCAAATCTGGATGAGGCCTGGGTTGGAGGCCAATCTAGATAACGTGTGGCGTCATCAGGAGGCGCAATTATGCGAAGTAGGTGTCGTTGATAGCTGGGTGAGTATCTATGACGGGGGGCGCTGTGAGGCTTTTTTAGTATGGCAGACCAGATCTCATTGGGAGGAGGCAAGTCCATTCTGTAACTTGTTCGAAGAGATCTGTCAGCAACTGGGACACGCAATATTGGGTTGGTATTCGCCAGTGGCGGTTGTTGAGTAAAAGAGCCCCTAGCATTTGTCGGTATTCGGTCCTGTTACCTCATCGTTCACTTTATTTGTTAGACCCTCTAACATCCTACATGCCATTTCCAGTTGTTCATGGCTTAGCTTGCTGGCTATGTGTATTAGCTTGGCTATATCCGGTGACTGTATTTGATAAGCAGCAATAGGTTCAGCTACTTGAACCGCAGTTGTTTCTGAATCCATCCATCCTTCAGGTTTTTGGAAAGCTTGTTCTAGCATGCGGGCTAAGCGTTCACCTACTGATCGTACCTTTCCTGAGGGCAGTTGAGAGTTATTGAGGATTTGATTGATGTAGGCGGCATTGGTCCCTGTTCTGCGAGCCAGTTCTGCTTGGTTTCCACCCACTTCAATGAGTAGCGCTTGTAGATTGTGATATCGAACATCCTGAATTTTCATTGCTATGGCCTCCTGTCCATGTTGTGTAAGTTTAGCTTGAAGATAAATAGCGTAAAGGTGTATATTCATACAGTAGTGTATCAGGGAAGAAGGTTATGTCGGCACAGTATGAAAATCAGGATCAGCAAGACCAGTTATCCAAACTGGTGAGATGGTGCGATGAGCTGGGTGAATTGAGAGCACTTGAAAGCTTTCTTGGTGAAGCGATTAGTCAGATTGCCGCTGGGGGTGGTTTTCTGGAGGTCAATGATTGTGCTCATGGCGTGCATTTATTATGTCGAGAATTAAACAGGAGGACGGAGGCTTTACGGCTGGATATATACAGTGAGTGTACCCGCCTAAGGAATTAATTCAGCAGCTAAAAATTATTGCAAAGAAGTATAAGCCATAATATTTGTTGGTGTACCGTTAGATCCATTGACCGGTATGGGGTATTAAATGAGAAAAGCATATACTTATATTTTTGATGGCGTATTTCTGTATGTTTGATGCCGCTCCACGAACACTTAAATCCCTAGCTGCATTTGTCTGGTATAGCGGTATCGTTGTCCTTTTTATTAAAAGCACTAGCCTATTATTGGCCGCGAAAAAAATCCATCCAGATGAAAACTGGGTATGGCTGGCAGCTTTCTGTGGGGTAGTACTTGGTGTTATTAAGGCAAAATATTTGTTCAGACGACTGTGTTTGAAAAACCTAAAAAGAATCGATACCTTGGTAGACCCTAAGCTTTGGCACTTCTACCGGATACACTTTTATATCTTTTTATTTACCATGGTGACGTTGGGATCCTTGTTGTCCAGGTCAGCATTAGCTCAGGGTAACTATTCGATGCTTCTTGTTATGGCATTCGTTGAGTTGTCTGTCGGGATAGCATTGCTTGGAAGTTCACATTGTTTTTGGGAAAAAACAGAAAATTGAGTTTTTATTAGAGAGTTATTAAAAGAATTAATTAGGTAATACTTTTTAAAATATCTTACTTTTCTAGTTTTATACAGGTGCCAGAAATTGAAAAAATATAAGTTTAAATAGCCGCGGCCAGTTTTCCTGCGCCGGATAAAGTTTGTTGCAATACCGAAGGCAGTGCATCTAGTTCAACACTATCCAGTAGGTTTTTTACTTCCAGTCCGAGTTCGGTATCCCCTTCAATGCTTAGCTCTCTACGGAAAAATAGGGTGTCAGGGTCTTCCTGGCGTGAGGCAAGTAGTACAAAAGCTCTGGCTTTACCACTGATAGTAGCATCTGAGGGACCATTTAAAGGCTGTATGATTACTTGATTATTTTGGTAGCTGAGTCGCCAGCCGATGCCTGCGTCTTCTACTGAAATTTTTAGTACTCGATCTGTAAGGAATTCCAGATCTCCATCAGCGATGGGTTCTAACAAAAACTGTTTTAGTAATCGCTCCAGAAGAAATTTTTGTGGAGAAAATGGAGCCAATCGAAGCGCAGAAAACAGGATGGGTTCCATGCGGCGGAGCAGCTGGGCGGGAAGTGTTGTTGTCACAGGTAAATTCTTTTCCAAAAGATGTTCTCCAGAAAATTCTACAGGTATTATTTTACCCGGTTTTCAACAGCCCAAACGGCGGCTTCAACTCGTGAGCGAAGGCCCAGTTTTTTCAACAGATGTTTGACATGTACTTTTACAGTGGCTTCGACAATATTCAATTGGCGACCAATCATTTTGTTGCTGAGACCTTCTGCAATCATTTTCAAAATTTCTTTCTCACGCCTGGTCAGTGAGTTATAGCCACCCCCTTTGTCTTTGCTGGAGCTGTCACGAAACGCTTTGGCGAGCACTTCAGTAAGATCTTCAGATAAAACCATCTTGCCTGAGCAAGCTTCTCGAATTCTATCGGCCAACCGTTCAGGCTCCATATCTTTTAGTAAGTAGCCATCAGCGCCTGCCTTAAGCGCGGCAACTACATCGCTGGTATCATCGGAGACAGTAAAAACGACAATTCGGCAGTTGATGCCAACATCACGCATGCCCTGAAGGGTTTCGATGCCGTCCATGCCTTTCATCGTGAGGTCCAGCAGGACTAAGTCTGCTTCTATTGCCTGTGCAAGAACAATGGCATCTGCCCCATTGCTTGCCTCGCCAACAACCTCCATATCATCTTCCAGTTCAACCAGTTGCCGTACACCTTTTCGTAACAGGGGGTGGTCATCAACCAGAATCAATTTGCTTGTGGTATCGCTCACGAAAGCCCTCTTTTACTAGGTTCTGCTTCAGTTTTTCAGCGTCAGGCAGTTTAAGGTTCTGCTGTCAGCCATGAATTGATCTCGCTCAGCTTTATCTATATCAGCGAAATGCCTCAGGAACAAATGTCAGTGCTACGGTGGTGCCGCCACCAGTGACACCTTCTACTGAACTTGAGCCAATGTCCAATTCTCCATTTACCCAGTCGGCACGTTCTTGCATGGTAGAGAGCCCGTAGTGGTGATCTTTGTAGGGGTTGTCAGCAATGCCGATACCGTTATCGACTACTTTAAATATTACTTTATGGTTGTCGCCATGCTTGCATTGCAATTCGATGCGGCTGGCCTGTGCATGTTTCACCGCATTGGTGATGGCCTCACGAATAATTTGTAATATGTGGATATCTTCATTGGGTGAAAGTTGGCAATGACCTAGCTCATAGTCCAAAGCAATCTCAATGTTTTCATTCATTCTGTCGAATTCATCGGTCGTGGTTTTCAGGGCGAGGTACAGTGTTGGGGCATCCAGCTTTAACCGGAAGGTGGTCAGTAGTTCCCTGAGGTGTTTATAGGCAGCATCGAGCCCCTGCTGCAGGTCATCCAGCCCTTCTCTCACTTTTTCCTCAGGCGCATTGCGATCAAATAGTTTGGAAATTCTAGCTACCTGCATTTTCATGTAGGACAAAGATTGTGCGAGAGAGTCATGAAGCTCACGGGCAATAATGGAACGCTCCTCAAACAGCATCAATCGTCGACTCATTCCTTCACGGTATTGCAGTGCCATAGCAAAAGAGAGGTGTTCGACTACTGCTTCGATTAGCCGATGTTGCCAGGGTTGCAAGGCACGATTTTTATCACTTTTTATATAGAGAAATCCAAAGCTATCGTTGGCATCTTCTATAGGGAATGAAACCTCACCCTGAGCCAAGTTCTTTTTGTCGGGGCGCATAAAACAGCTTACGCAATCGTCTAGATGGCAGGGGAGCTGATCATCTGCCGGTGAAATTAGATCAAATTGGTCTTTGTTGACTTCATTTGTCAGGCAAAGGGATAACTGAGGTATACCCGTCAGTTTTTTCAGTTCAGTGACAGTTTCGGTGAGAGTTTGCCTATCAATGGATCCCTCAGAGAGCCGTTGAGCGGTACTGTAAAGAAAATCTAGCATTTGGTTGGACTGTTGCAGCTGGACGGTTTTTTCGTTAACCAAATCTTCCAGTTTTTGATAGTGACGCGCTAGGCTGGCGGACATGTCGTTGAAGGTGCTACACAGTAAACCGATTTCGTTGACGGCTTCGTAATAGGTACGGTAGGAAAAGTCACCGATACTGGCATGCTCGGCTGCACGTACCAAATCTTTTAAGGGCTTCACCAAATTTTGGTCTGCACGCATCACGATAAACAGAAGTGCCAGGAATGAGAGGAAGATACTCAGTCCCTCATAGATGCCCAGCAGTTCAATTTTCTCTTCAGTATTCTTCTGAATACTCAGGACTAGGCTGTCGATATCCTCCACGTGGCGATCCACTAGTGCCTGGTAAAGCTTGTTCGCTGTCGCGACCTGTTCAATGCTGGCTCGTTGGCCAGTCATGAGAGGGGATAAGATGGGTGTGATGCTGCTTTCCCAGTTGTCGGCGACTCGGCTGTAATTATCTTTGATAGATTTACGACTACTTTTTTCGGCTGCTCTGGAGATGCTGGATTGATAGAGCTTATTGGAAAATAGCTGGTATTCACTGGAAAGATTTTTTGCCATCGCTTTCCGTTCTTCGTCACTGGATGGAGATTGCTGCAGTAACACGGCAATCCGGTAGGATTGCATGCGCATCGATCCAGCGAGATTAATCGCTTCGGCATCATGTTGGGTGTTCAGGGTTACCAGCAGTGATACCACCATACTGGCCAATGCCAATAGGCCAATCACCACCATAGGGATCAAAACCTGAATAGCTATGGATTGAGAAAATCGTAGTTTTTTGCCCGCTAGGCTTGTTGCCATTGTGTTTACCACCAAATACCTGACTTCTAGAGTGTGTCGATCATACACTTAAAAAAAAATAGTAACCTACTGTTTTTAATGGATATTTTTATTAATACTGTTACTACCTTGGTGGTAGTAGTAGGGAGTTTGCACTAAGGAGCAAACTGGGCGAATTGACGCAGGTCATGTCCGATCCCCTCCCCGCTAATTACATTAAGTTCTCATCATTGAACCAATTAAAACCCTATGACCGCAATAAGTGATCAAAAATGGTATAGCCTCGGCGTATGTACGGTAGCGTTTGCTGCCAACTTCGCCGCATGGACGCTATTTTCCATTCTTGGTCTACAAATTCGAACCGACCTTGGTTTGAGTGATACGGCATTTGGGGTGTTGCTAGCGACGCCCATTCTTACCGGTGCCTTCGCCAGCCTGGCTTGTGGCATTTTGGCGGAGCGGTTTGGTGGCCGGATTGTATTTTTCTTACAGACCCTGATTGTTGCGCTGTCACTTTTCACTTTGCCTTATGCCAAAACCTTCCCCCAATTCCTTGCTTTCGGTTTGGTGCTTGGTATCTCTGGGGGCGCTTTCGCCACAGGCATCAGTTATGTCTACAGTTGGTTTGATCGCTCTATACAGGGCACGGCCATGGGTATTTTTGGTGCTGGTAATGTCGGTGCCGCAATAACCAATCTGGTAGCGCCCATTATTATTATCAACTACGGCTGGCAAGCAGTGCCCAAGTACTACGGCGTGGTGCTGTTGGTAGTGGCTGTGCTGTTTTGGTTGCTTACCCGGTCAGCACCAAAGGCCCGTTTTCCAAAAGAAGATGATGAGCCTATGGTCAATAAATTGCGTCCGCTGCGTGATCTTCGAGTGTGGCGCTTTGGTCTTTACTACTATTTTGTGTTTGGCGGGTTTCTAGCCTTAACACTGTGGCTACCCCAATACTATGTGGGCGAATACGGTCTGGACTTGAAAACAGCATCGTTTGTCACGCTGCTGTTTACCTTGCCTGCAGCCATTATTCGGGCGTTGGGTGGCTGGTTTGCTGATAACTTCGGTGCTCGCCGGATCAACTGGCTGGTGTTCTGGGTCTGTTTGGTCTGCCTGTTCTTCCTGTCTTATCCGCCCACCACAATGACGATTCATGGCATTGAGCGTGATTTGTTTCTGGATATCCGCATCTCCCTTTGGATGTTTGTGCTGCTGACATTTGTTGTTGGTTTGGCCATGGGGTTTGGCAAGGCCAGTATTTTTCGAATTATTTATGACTACTACCCGGAGAATGTGGGTGTTGTGGGTGGTGCTGTGAGCGCCATTGGTGCTTTGGGAGGTTTCTCTCTACCGATTTTATTTGGTATTGCCGCTGACCAAACCGGTATTCGCAGCTCCTGCTTTATGTTGCTCTACGGTGTATTGGCCGGCTGTATGGTGTTGATGTTCTACGCCATTAAGCTGGATGCATTCAAGCAACGGGTTAATCAAGCCCGTGCTGATGATTTTTTAACTTTGTAAAACAGTAATAAAACGAGGAAATACCGCTATGGCTGATCTACAAAAATGGGATGTTGAGGATCCCGAATTTTGGGAGTCTGAAGGCAAGAAGACTGCCAACAGAAACCTATGGATTTCTATTCCTAGTCTACTGTGCGGCTTTGCCGTATGGCTCTATTGGGGAATCATTACGGTACAAATGCTGAACCTGGGTTTCCCTTTCGCGAAATCGGAGTTGTTTACTCTGATGGCCATTGCGGGACTCACGGGCGCAACACTACGAATACCGAGTAGCTTCTTTATTCGGCTTTGTGGTGGTCGTAATACCATCTTCTTTACGACGGCATTGTTGATGGTGCCGGCGGTGGGTGCAGGTATTGCCTTGCAAGACATGAATACGCCGCTGTGGGTCTTCCAGGTGCTGGCGCTGCTGTCTGGCTTTGGTGGTGGTAACTTTGCTTCCTCCATGTCCAATATCAGCTTCTTCTTTCCCAAGAAGCAGCAAGGGTTGGCGCTGGGGCTGAATGCCGGATTGGGTAATTTCGGTGTGACCAGTATGCAAATTCTGGTGCCACTGGCCATGACCTTTGGTTTGTTTGGTGCCATGGGTGGTGATTCCATGATTCTGGAACAAACCTCCGGTACCTTGATTGGTAAAATTCCAGCAGGTACAGAGGCCTGGATTCAGAACGCCGGTTTTGTCTGGTTGTTGTTCCTGGTACCGCTGGCGTTTGCGGGCTGGTTTGGTATGAATAACCTACGTACCCAAGAAGTATCACCTGATATTCCTAACCCCGTCGGTAGTTTTTTAACCATTTCAGGCATGTTGCTGATTGGTTTCGTTACTGCAGCTTGTGGTTTGTGGTTAATGTTGCCAGAAGCGGCTAATGGTTCAGGTTTTGGTGTACCGAAAGAAATTGTATTGGTTCTAGTTATTGCCTGCACAGTGTTTGCTCTGAAGATGATTCCCGGTCAGATCAAGCCGAACCTGCAACGCCAGTTCCTGATTTTCGATAACAAGCACACCTGGGTAATGAGTGTAATTTACACCATGACCTTTGGTTCCTTTATCGGATTTGCTGCGTCTTTCCCACTGTCGATTAAAGTGATTTTTGGTTACCAGCACATCATGGTTGATGGTGTGATGACGCACGACACCATTAATGCCAATGGCCCCAGTGCTCTGATGTACGCTTGGATGGGTCCCTTTATTGGTGCACTGATTCGCCCTGTAGGTGGTTGGGTTGCCGATAAAGTGGGTGGCGCGCTTGTCACGCAAATTTGTTCTGTTGTGATGGTGGGTAGTGCTCTTGGTGTGGCTTACTACATGAAGGCTGCTTACGGTTCTGCTACGCCAGAACAATTCTTCCTGCCGTTCTTCATGTTGTTCCTGTTGCTGTTCGCAGCCACTGGTATTGGTAACGGTTCTACTTTTCGTACCATTGCGATGGTGTTCCCTAAAGAGCAGGCCGGGCCAGTATTGGGTTGGACTTCAGCGGTTGCCGCATATGGTGCCTTCTATATTCCTAAGGTTCTCGGTGAGCAAATTAAGGCTACTACACCTGAAGTAGCACTGATTGGCTTCGCGTCCTTCTACGCAGTATGTATCTTGATCAACTGGTTCTTCTACCTGCGTAAAGATGGTGAGTTCTACAACCCTTAATGTTTTTAGAACTTGTAGTGCTGATGGGATTTCGCCCCATCAGCACTTTATAAGTAAAGAACGCTAAGTAATGAAAGTTAAGTAAAGAAAGTTAAATAAAGAGAGTAAAGCCATGAGTCATTTTCTCGATAGCTTGCAATTCTTCAAAAAAACCAAGACCGGCGATTTCGCTGACGGTCATGGAGAAACCCGGAACGAGAGCCGGGAATGGGAGAATAGCTACCGCCAACGTTGGCAGCACGACAAGATTGTACGTTCTACCCACGGGGTAAACTGTACCGGTTCCTGTAGCTGGAAAATTTATGTAAAAAATGGACTGATCACCTGGGAAACTCAGCAGACTGATTACCCCCGTACCCGTCCAGATCTACCGAACCATGAGCCTCGTGGTTGCCCTAGAGGTGCCAGCTACTCTTGGTATATCTACAGTGCCAACCGGGTTAAGTATCCCAAAGTACGCAAGCCGTTGCTGAAATTATGGCGTGATGCTCGCAAGCAATTTGAGAATCCCGTAGATGCATGGGCCTTTATTGTAGAAGACCCCGTCCGAGCTAAATCCTACAAGTCCAAGCGTGGGCTGGGTGGCTTTGTTCGCTCCTCCTGGGATGAAGTGAACGAAATGATTGCGGCAGCCAATGTTTACACGGCTAAAGAACACGGTCCTGATCGCATTATTGGCTTCTCGCCAATCCCCGCTATGTCGATGGTTTCTTATGCTGCTGGCTCCCGCTACCTGTCCTTGATTGGTGGCGTGTGCATGAGCTTTTATGACTGGTACTGTGATTTGCCGCCCGCTTCACCGATGGTCTGGGGTGAGCAGACGGATGTGCCTGAATCTGCCGATTGGTATAACTCAAACTACTTAATTTTGTGGGGCTCCAATGTGCCACAAACTCGTACCCCGGATGCGCACTTCTTTACTGAAGTTCGCTACAAGGGTGCTAAAGGTGTGGTCATTACGCCTGACTACAGTGAAGCCGCCAAATTAGCTGATATGTGGCTAAACCCGAAACAGGGTACAGACGCTGCTGTTGCTATGGCTTTTGGGCATGTGATTCTGAAGGAATTCCATCTCGACAACCCTAGTGCCTATTTCACCGAATATGTACGCCAGTATTCAGATATGCCCAATCTGGTGACCTTGGAACCGACAGAAGGTGGTTATAAATCTACCCGGTTCTTACGTGCGTCTGACTTGGCCGACAATTTGGGTCAAGAAAATAACCCCGACTGGAAAACCATCGCACTTGATGAGCTTAGCGATGAGCTGGTTTCTCCCCAAGGTTCCATCGGTTACCGCTGGGGTGAGCAGGGTGACGGAAAAGGTAAGTGGAATATTGAAACCCGCGAAGGGAAAGACGGCAATGACGTTAAATTGCAGCTATCTCTGATCGATAGTGGTGATGTTGATGCCGTTGCCTTCCCTTACTTTGCTGCAGGAGGCAGTGATCATTGGGATAAACAGGAAGGCGAAAGCATTCAAATGCGCAATGTGCCCACGCGTACCATTACGTTGGCAGATGGGTCTCAAGCGAAAGTCGCTACTGTTTATGACTTGATGATGGCCAACTACGGTATTGACCGTGGTTTAGGTGGAGAGCATGTAGCCTCCAGCTTTGATGATGAAAATGTCGCTTACACGCCTGCTTGGCAAGAAAAAATTACCGGTGTTCCTCGCGCTAAAATCATTCAAGTGGCCAGAGAATTTGCTGATAACGCCGATAAGACCCGTGGCAAGTCCATGGTGATTGTGGGTGCTGCCATGAACCACTGGTATCACATGGACATGAACTACCGCGGCTTGATCAATATGCTGATCATGTGTGGCTGTATCGGTCAGAGCGGTGGTGGTTGGGCTCACTATGTGGGGCAGGAGAAGCTGCGTCCACAAACAGGTTGGTTGCCCTTGGCCTTTGGGCTTGACTGGAGTCGCCCGCCTCGCCAAATGAACTCCACGTCGTTCTTCTACAACCACAGTTCTCAGTGGCGTCATGAAAAAGTGAGCATGCACGATGTGCTATCGCCCATTGCGGATAAATCACAATTCCAAGAACATATGCTCGACTACAACATTAAAGCCGAACGTATGGGCTGGCTACCTTCAGCACCACAGCTGAACAGGAATCCACTGCACATTACCCGTGATGCGGAAGCTGCAGGTATGGATCCGAAAGACTATGCAGTACAGGAGCTGAAATCTGGCAATCTGCGTTTTGCCGCAGAGCAGCCCGACAGTCCTGAAAACTTCCCTCGCAACATGTTTATCTGGCGCTCAAACCTGCTGGGTTCTTCCGGTAAAGGCCATGAGTACATGCTCAAGTACCTGCTGGGCACCAAAAATGGTGTGATGAACGAAGATAACGGTGTACGTGGTGGCATGATCCCTCAGGAAGCTGAGTGGGTTGAAGAAGGCGCGGAGGGTAAGTTGGACTTGGTGGTCACACTGGATTTTCGGATGTCATCGACCTGTATGTACTCCGATATCGTGTTGCCCACTGCAACTTGGTACGAGAAGGACGACCTCAACACGTCTGATATGCACCCCTTTATTCACCCACTGTCAAAAGCAGCTGACCCAGCATGGGAGGCGCGTTCAGATTGGGATATCTACAAAGGTATCGCCAAGAAGTTCTCTGAAATTGCCAGCTTTAATGACAATTTAGGTGTCGAGAAAGATTTCGTCACTGTTCCCATGCTTCACGATACTCCCGGAGAGCTAGCACAGCCTTTCGATGTGAAGGACTGGAAATATGGTGAATGTGACCTGATCCCCGGTGCAACTGCACCGAATATGATGGTAGTAGAGCGGGATTACCCCAACACCTACAAGAAATTTACTTCTCTTGGTCCATTGCTCGAGAAAATGGGCAATGGCGGTAAAGGTATTGGTTGGAATACAGATGACGAGGTGAAACTGCTTCGTGAGCTTAACTATACCGTGACAGAAGAAGGTATTAGTAAAGGCCAGCCTCGTATCGAATCAGCGATTGATGCGGCTGAAGTGGTGCTTAGCCTTGCACCGGAAACCAACGGTAACGTTGCGGTAAAAGCTTGGGATGCACTGGGGCAGATTACCGGTCGTGATCACAAGCATCTGGCTGAGCCAAAGCATGATGAGAAGATTCGCTTCCGCGACCTTCAGGCGCAGCCACGTAAGATTATCTCTTCACCTACTTGGTCTGGTTTGGAAGATGAGCATGTGAGCTATAACGCCTGCTACACCAACGTCCACGAGTTGATTCCATGGCGCACTATTACTGGTCGTCAGCAGTTCTATCAGGATCACAAATGGATGGAGGCCTTTGGTGAGCAATTAATCTCTTACCGCCCACCGATTCATACCAATACCATTGATTTGGTGAAGGGTAAGAAGTCCAACGGCAACAAAGAGATCGTGCTGAACTGGATTACGCCTCACCAAAAATGGGGTATCCACAGTACGTACTCTGACAACCTGTTGATGCTTACCTTGTCTCGTGGTGGCCCAATTATCTGGTTGAGTGAAATCGATGCCAAAAAAGCGGACATCGAAGATAACGACTGGGTGGAAGTGTTCAATGTGAACGGTGCCATTGCTTGTCGTGCGGTTGTTAGTCAGCGGGTGAAAGAGGGCATGGTGATGATGTATCACGCCCAAGAGCGCATCGTGAATGTCCCCGGTAGTGAAACCACGGGTACTCGTGGTGGTCACCACAACTCGGTGACCCGGATTGTGATGAAGCCGACCCATATGATTGGTGGTTATGCACAGCAATCCTATGGCTTCAACTACTACGGCACTGTGGGTTGTAACCGTGACGAAATGGTTGTGGTTCGCAAAATGGATAAGGTTGACTGGCTCGATAACGAGACCGGCGATGGCCTTCCTCAACCACTGCCAACAGAAGTTTAAGGAGACAGCGCAATGAAAATTAGATCTCAAGTTGGAATGGTGCTGAACCTCGATAAATGTATCGGCTGTCACACCTGCTCAATTACTTGTAAAAATGTGTGGACCTCCCGTGAAGGTATGGAATACGCCTGGTTCAACAATGTTGAAACCAAGCCAGGTATTGGTTACCCGAAAGAGTGGGAAAACCAGGACAAATGGAATGGCGGTTGGATTCGTAACAAAGATGGTTCTATCAATCCAAAAATTGGTGGCAAATTCCGGGTGCTGGCAAATATTTTCTCCAACCCTGATTTGCCTCAGATAGATGATTACTATGAGCCGTTTGATTTTGACTACCAGCATTTGCATACAGCACCTTTGTCAGAGCATCAGCCTACTGCGCGTCCGCGCTCGTTGATATCTGGCAAACGTATGCAGAAAATCGAATGGGGTCCAAACTGGGAAGAAATTCTCGGTACTGAATTCGAAAAGCGTAAGGTCGATAAAAACTTCGACAATATGCAAAAGGAAATGTACGGCGAATTCGAAAACACCTTCATGATGTATTTGCCTCGGTTGTGTGAGCACTGTCTCAATCCTACCTGTGCCGCATCCTGTCCATCAGGTGCGATCTACAAGCGTGAAGAGGATGGCATCGTACTGATTGACCAGGAGAAGTGTCGTGGCTGGCGGATGTGTGTATCCGGTTGTCCTTACAAAAAAATCTACTTCAACTGGAAATCCGGTAAATCAGAAAAATGTATTTTCTGTTACCCCCGGATTGAATCTGGTCAGCCTACTGTTTGTTCTGAAACCTGTGTGGGTCGTATTCGCTACCTGGGTGTGCTGTTGTATGACGCCGACAGAATTCAGGAAGTGGCCAGTACTGAAAATGAGAAGGACCTGTATAAAGAGCAGTTGGGGATCTTCCTTGACCCTAATGATCCAGCTGTTATTGCTCAGGCCCGAAAAGATGGTGTTCCGGACTCAACGATTACCGCAGCTCAGCAATCGCCCGTGTACAAACTGGCAGTAGATTGGCAGCTGGCGTTACCGTTGCACCCTGAATACCGTACTCTGCCGATGGTTTGGTATGTGCCGCCACTGTCACCTATTCAGTCTGCTGCAGACGCAGGCCACATGGGCATGAACGGTATTATCCCAGATGTTGATTCCTTGCGTATTCCAGTGCAATACCTAGCGAATTTACTCACTGCTGGTGATGAGGAGCCGGTCAAGTTGGCACTCAAGCGCCTGCTGGCCATGCGTGCCTACAAACGCTCACAGATTGTTGATAACGAGCAGGATTTAGCTGTGCTGGCAGAGGTAGGTTTAAGTGAGCTACAGGTAGAAGAAATGTACCGCTACCTGGCCATTGCCAACTACGAGGATCGCTTTGTGATTCCCACGGCTCACCGTGAAGAGGCGATGTCGGAAGCTTTTGCCGAACGCGGAGGTTGTGGGTTCTCCTTCGGTAATGGTTGCTCCACGGGTGAGTCTGATATCAACTTGTTTGGTACCAAAAAAACCACTCGCCGGGATGTGATCGACACCGTTCAGGTTTGGGAGGAATAATATCGTGGATATTATCAAAGTGATTTCTCGATTGATGGACTACCCCAATGCTGAGCTTCAGGCTCAGGTGCCAGAGATTGAAACAGTGATTAACGATGCACGGGAGATTTCTCCCGATATGCGCCAACAGTTAACCCATCTGCTTCATGAAATTTACGACGGTGATTTACTTGATGCTCAGGAAGCCTACACGGGTCTGTATGATCGTGGACGCTCTCTGTCACTATTGTTGTTTGAACATGTGCACGGTGAATCTCGCGACCGTGGTCAGGCAATGGTAGATCTGCTGGGTATTTATGAGGAGCACGGCTTCAGTATTAATGCCCGGGAGCTGCCCGACCATATTCCTCTACACCTAGAGTTTCTGGCCCACCTTCCCGACCTTGAAATACGTGAGGGGTTGTCGGATGTCAGCCATATTCTCGGTGTTCTCAGTGCCCGGTTACAGGAGCGTGAATCTCCTTATGCTGCACTGTTTGACGCACTACTGGTAATCAGTGGTGTGAATGTCAATGTTGATGAATTGCGGGAAAAAGTGGCAGGTGAAAAGCGGGATGATACCCTGGAAGAGCTGGACAAAATCTGGGAGGAAGAAGCCGTCACCTTTGGTGCTGGTGATGCCCTCGGCAGTGGTTGTTCATCTTCAACGCCGGTTTCACCCAAAAAATCAGCCAATGATGCCGTAGCCGTTCGCTGGGCAAATTAAGGAGTAATTTATGAATAGTAATACTATCTTATTTGGCCTGTACCCTTATGTGGCAGCAATGGTCTGTTTGGTCGGTTGCTGGGCTCGTTACGATCGTGAGCAATATTCCTGGAAGGCGGGTTCCAGTCAGATGTTGCGTACGAAAGGCATGCGAATAGCCAGCAATGCCTTCCATGTGGGGATTTTGTTTGTATTAGCAGGCCACTTTGTTGGTTTGCTTATGCCAGAGTCCCTTTACCACCATGTTATCTCTACGCCTAACAAGCAATTGTTGGCAATGGTGTCAGGTGGTGTGTTTGGTGCTCTCTGTTTTGTTGGTATGACAATGTTGATTGTTCGTCGCTTTACCGATGATAGGGTTAAGGCAAGCAGTAGTTTTTCGGATAACCTGGTACTGGTTCTGTTGTATATCCAGTTGATATTGGGCTTGAGCACTATCTTTGCTTCAAGCCAGCATATGGATGGATCTGTTATGGTGATGTTGGCTGACTGGGCACAATCTATTGTTCTCTTCCGGCCAATGGAAGCAGCTGCCTCGATTGCTCCAGTAGGTTTGGTGTATAAGCTACACGTATTTTTGGGAATGACCTTGTTCTTGATCTTTCCTTTCACACGTCTAGTTCATATCATTAGCGGTGTGGCCGCGCCAGTAAAATACTTGCTACGCAATTATCAGATTGTTCGTCGGAAGCGCGCATAATCCGAGTTGTATTTGGTGCGAAAGGCCGGGATAATCTCCCGGCCTTTATTTTCGGCGCTTTCCAAGACAAACGGTCCAAGACAAACTGCAATGAGAGAATACCCTTATGAACTGCCCATCCGCTGATAAACCCACAGACAATACACCAATTGAGATCTCTGAAGTCAAGGTGAACGGTACTGTCATTACACCAGATGAGATTGCTCGTGAGATGCAATTCCATGCAGCTGATTCTCAGGAGGCGGCCAAACAAAAGGCCTCTGAAGTGTTGATTATTCAACTGTTGTTGCTGCAGAAAGCCAGGGAAATGGGCCTGGATAAGGATTTGCCCTCAGAGAGTGACGTGCCCTCTGAAGAGACCATTATTAGTCGATTGGTAGAAAAAGAAGCTTCAGCACAGGATGTTACAGAAGAAGAATGCCAGCGGTATTATGATGCGAACAAGGACCAGTTTGTCAGTCAGGATTTGATGGAGTTAAAGCATATTCTGTTGGGTGCTGATCCAGAAGATGAGGAAAAAAGAGCCACAGCTAAAGAGGCGGCACATACACTGATTTCCAAGCTGGTTGAGTCATTTGAGCAATTCGAAGCATTGGCCAATGAGCATTCAGACTGTCCTTCCAAGGAAACGGGTGGCAGCTTGGGGCAGATTACTCGAGGCCAGACTACGCCTGAGTTTGAAGATGCAGTATTTAAGCTTGAAGAAGGCCTGGCTGAAGACCCTGTTGAATCCAAGTATGGTTTTCATGTGGTCTATATTGACAAGAAGTTGTCAGGAAAGCAGCTGGAATTTGAGCAAGTTAAAAATGATGTAGCTAACATGTTGATGGAGTTTGGGCAGCGTAAAGCGATTGCTCAGTATATTCATAAGTTGGTCGATGAGTCTGAAATTGAAGGTATTGATTTCGAAATAGGTCGTCCACTTACCAATTAATCGTATTTTTAATACTCTCGGCTCTTCTTTGCATGCACTTCTAAGTCCTCCATTTGGGGGTGCATGCAAATATTATCTTATTTTAGTTATCCTGCCGCCAATGGGGTTTACGTTTTTCGAGGAAAGCGGATAACCCTTCTTGCCCCTCTGCCGATCGTCTGATATCAGCGATACGCTCACAAGTTTCCTTGATTAACTCATCGTTGACGGGGCGGTTTCTGATGTCCTTTACTAATTGTTTGGCTGAATGCATTGCTGTGGGGCTGTTTTCTAACAGCGTGGTGATGAGTTGAGCAATAGTGTTGTCCAGCAGTGTCTCTTCAACCGCGTCATTGATTAGTCCAAGTTCGACCGCCTGCGGTGCATCGAACTTTTCTCCCGTCATGAAATAGTATCTTGCTGCACAAGAGCCCATAGCTTCTATGATGTAGGGGCTGATGGTGGCCGGAATCAGGCCAATCTTTACCTCGCTGAAAGCAAATGATGCCTTCATTGCGGCGATGGCAATATCACAGCAACTGATCAGGCCAAGTGCTCCGCCAAAGGCTGCTCCTTGCACTCTTGCAATAGTAGGCAGGGGCATCTCCTTCAGTGTTTTAAGCATTTTGGCCAGGTTTTTGGCATCTTTTAGATTCTCTTTATAGCTGTATTCACCCATGCGTTTCATCCAGGCAAGGTCGGCACCGGCAGAAAATATTTTTCCCTCTGCCGCCAATATCATTACCCGGGCCGAAGGGTTGGTCATGGTTGTCTCAAAAGCACTGGTTAGTTCATCCACCATGCAGTCATCAAAGGCATTATGTGTGTGGGGCCTACTGAGGGTGACGGTGGCCACACCTCGAGAATCCGTTGTTAGTCTCACCCTGTTGTTCATATGATGACTCCCGCAAGCCTACATTCTAAATACACCGAAATGTGTGTCTTCTATGGGTTTGTTTAATGCGGCACTAAGAGATAGCCCCAACACTTTTCGTGTGTCTGAGGGATCAATAACACCATCATCCCAAAGCCGGGCCGATGCGTAGTGGGGATTTCCCTGTAACTCGTACTGCTCGATGACGGGGTGCTTAATGGATGCCTCAAGTTCCTCTGTCCAGGGTTTATTCGCTTTCATATGTTGCTCTCGCTTTACTTGTGCCAGCACGCTGGCAGCTTGTTCCCCACCCATGACTGAGATTCGTGCATTGGGCCACATAAACAGAAAGCGAGGGTCATAGGCACGACCACACATGCCGTAGTTTCCAGCACCGAAAGAGCCACCGATAATCACGGTAAATTTAGGGACTTTAGCGCAGGCTACCGCTGCGACCATTTTTGCACCATGTTTGGCGATACCTTTGGCTTCGTGGTATTTCCCCACCATAAAGCCGGTGATGTTTTGTAGGAAAATAAGCGGGATTTTCCGTTGGGTGCAGAGTTCTATGAAGTGAGCGCCTTTCAAGGCCGACTCACTGAACAGAATCCCGTTGTTTGCAATAATGCCCACAGGATGACCAAATAAATGGGAAAACCCACATACCAATGTGGTGCCATAGAGTGTTTTGAACTCGTCAAAGTTAGACCCATCCACCACTCTGGCAATGACTTCCCTTACGTCGTAGGTCTGGTGCTGGTTATGGGGGACGATGCCGTAGATTTCCTGAGAATCGTATAAGGGTTCTAGGGGGTCTCTGATGTCCAGTTTTTGCCATTTTTTTCGATTTGTATTGGCGACACATTGTCGAGCCAGTTGTAGGGCATGATGATCATCATCGGCGCAGTGATCGGCTACACCGGATGTGTGGCAGTGCAAATCGGCACCACCCAGTTCTTCGGCGGTGACATTTTCTCCTGTGGCGGCCTTTACCAGCGGTGGACCACCAATAAAAATAGTTCCTTGGTTTTTGACGATAATGGATTCATCTGCCATGGCTGGCACATAGGCTCCACCTGCGGTACAGGAACCCATCACCACGGCAATTTGAGGAATATTTAGTGAAGACATGTTGGCTTGGTTAAAAAAAATGCGGCCAAAATGCTCTCGATCGGGAAACACCTCATCTTGATGGGGCAGATGTGCCCCCCCGGAATCCACAAGATAAATACAGGGTAGGTTGTTCTCCTGTGCAATTTGTTGGGCGCGCAGGTGTTTTTTTACGGTGAGTGGATAGTAGGTGCCACCTTTTACCGTGGCGTCATTGGCTATAATGATGGTTTCCTGACCACAGATTTGACCGATTCCTGTGATCAGACCCGCGGCGGGTAGATAATCGTCATACACATCCCAGGCAGCTAGAGGGGAGAGTTCCAGGAAAGGAGAGTCTTGATCGAGCAATAGCTTAATACGCTCTCGAGGCAATAATTTTCCCTTACCTGTATGTCGTTCACGGGCGCTTTTATCTCCACCATGTTTAATCTGGTCCAGCTTGCAGTTGAGGTTCTCCACATGCGCTTGCATGTGTTGCCTGTTTTCCACAAATTCATCCGATCTAAGGTCAACCTTTGATTGAATGGTTGTCATAACTGCTACCTCCACTTTGCCCCAACAGCGCCTGCTTATAAAGATTCCTGTAAGGTTGTCTATTCTGTTTCCTTGAAGAGTTCTCTGCCTATTAACATGCGTCGTATTTCGCTGGTACCCGCACCTATTTCATAAAGCTTGGCATCTCGTAACAGCCGACCTGTAGGGTAATCATTCATGTAGCCATTCCCTCCCAGTAACTGAATGGCATCCAGCGCTATTTTTGTGGCCATCTCGGCAGTAAATAAGATAACTGCTGCAGCATCTTTTCTTGAACTCTCACCACGGTCGCAGGCTGCTGCTACGGTATATAGGTAGGCTCGACAGGCATTGAGGCCGGCATACATATCGGCCAGTTTTCCCTGAACCAGTTGGAACTCTCCGATGGGCTTACCAAATTGTTGGCGGTCGTGGATGTAGGGCAGCACAATATCCATACAGGCTTGCATGATGCCCACTGGCCCACCTGAAAGAAGGGTGCGTTCCGTGTCCAGCCCTGACATGAGTACAGTGAGACCTTGATCTTCCTTGCCTAGAACATTATCGGTAGGAACCTCGCAGTTTTCGAACACCAGTTCACAGGTGTTCGAGCCACGCATACCTAATTTATCCAGTTTTTGGTGACGGGAAAAACCAGGATAGTCTCGTTCGATAATGAAAGCAGTAATACCACAGGTGCTTTGATGATTACTCGTTTTGGCATAAACCACGTAGGTGGTAGCATCAGGACCATTGGTGATCCACATCTTATTGCCATTGAAAATATATCTGTTGCCCTGTTTGGCTGCACGTAACCTCATGCTTAGTACATCGGACCCAGCATTAGGTTCGGACATGGCCAGTGCACCAATATGTTCACCAGAACATAACTTGGGTAAGTATTGTTTTTTTTGTGCTGGAGTGCCGTGTTTAAAAATCTGGTTTACGCAAAGGTTGGAGTGAGCAGCATAGGAGAGTCCAATGGATGCTGATGCTCTTGATATTTCCTCCATGGCGACCGCATGGGCTAAATACCCCATATTAGTTCCGCCATAGTCTTCAGATACTGTGATTCCCAGCAGTCCCATTCCCCCCAGCTTGCGCCATAGATCAGGAGGAAATTCATTGTCTCGATCGATATCTGCTGCTCTTGGTGCTATTTCTGCCTGTGAGAATTGATAGACGCTTCGGCGTAACAGGTCTATATCTTCACCCAGATGAAAGTTCAGGTTGGGGTAGGGGGTGTTCACTGCCTGATACCTCCTCGGTCAGGCTTGAGTTGCTTCAGCTGCTGATCTTATTTAGAGCTTTTCGGCAGGCAGCCTCGGCTTCTTTCAAGTCATGCCTCATTGTATTGATGTCATTTAATTGCTGTTTTAGCTTTTCCCTTTGTATTTGAATGCGTTCAAGTAAGCTGTTGAGTTGAGTGGTATTGCCCTGATCCGGGTCGTACATCTCGACAATTTCTCGGCTTTCTTCAAGGCTGAACCCCAGTCTTTTTCCACGAAGAATCAGTTTGAGTTTGGTTCGATCAGCCGGGGTATAAATACGGGTTTTCCCCCGCCGTTGAGGTGTTAGCAGACCAATGTCTTCATAGTGTCTGATGCTGCGAGTGGTCACCTCAAACTCCCGGGATAAGTCGCTAATACCGTATTCTGCGGTTTTAGTATTCATTGTCATTATTCTGTATCTCTTTTGGTCTTCCGTCATCTAAAGCATAGTTTACCTTTACGTTAACGTAAATATAGAGTTTAGCTTAGACGAGAACATTATTAGATGAAGAGGTTATGACGAGCTCTGGGTTGGCTTGGATTAACTCCCTGATGATCTATCTAGTGATCGCGGTTGAGTAGGGCAAGCTGTTGAGAGACCAGTTTTTCGGCACTGTCATTGAGTCCGTTGACTCGATATAAGGGGCTATCTTCGGCGAGTGGTGATAAATCGATATCAGAGAGTGATGAGTGAGAGCCGGTATCTTTATCCAGCAATATTTCACCTGTCACCGCTTTATCCAATAACGTTATCAAGTGCTCTACACGTTTCTCATGATTACGTTCGTTAAGTAGCTTGGATGTGGAGGCTTGTTGTTGAGAGCTTGAAATGGCACCAGCAAGTTCGACAGTGATTCCTTGAGTAGCGAGTAATTGATGCGTTAGCTGGAACAATGCGGTGGCACAGTAAATAGCTCGCAGTCGGTGATCACCATCCTCATCTAAGTTGCTGAACTCAAGATAGATACTATGGCGACCTCCGCTAAGCCGGGTGGCCCCATACAACTCGGTAGCGTCATCTACTAAGTGGTCAAGCCGGATCATCAGTGATTCAAAGTGCTCCTGATTGAGTAAACTTTCAAGTCGAGGTAAATTTTGGCAGATAATACCTAGCAGAGAACTATGGCAGGCAAGCTGGTCTTCAGTGGGCGATTGCCGAGTGGCCAGTAGTGGTGCAATCCGTTGTTCAAGGAGGCTTAATTCGTCAAGTTTTATTGACTCATCACCGGGGAGTTGCTGAGAAAGGTGGTTTAGTCTGGTAGAGATTTTACGGCCCCATTGGATGGATAGCAGTACCAGAATGGAGGTTAATACTAGCCAAAAAATGATAAAGGTTCGTATGAGCTCTTTAAATGAAGCTGAAAAATGGTGCCGATCCAGATCGATCGTGACATAACCGGCAATCGTATTTTCTATGGTTATGGGGCTGGTGTGTACACTTAGATCACTCTCTTGAAGGTGTGCTGGTTGGGCTTGGACCAAAAGGCGATGACTGGCATCGTAGACAGAGGCACGCTTTATACCACCCACCCTTAGCATTTCATCAACTTCAACCTGTAGGCTGAGGGTGTCTTGGTGAATAATTGGGTCTCGTATAATTTTTGCCAGTTGGGCAGAAAGTGTTGTGCCGAGGTGATTGAGTTGCTCGGTGGCATGTAAATTTAACTGCAGGCTGAGAACCAGTGAAATCAGCAGACCTATTGCCAAGGAAAATATCAGAGTCAATGTGGGCAGTCTTCTGGCAAGTGATTTATGCGTAGCGCCCATCAAGTAAAATTTCCGTCATATTTATTGGTATAAGGCTGGTTGGCTATATTTGTTAGCCAAGTTTGTTCGATAGACGCATTCTATCTTATTCCCCGCTCTCCTATAATACCCGCCTAATAAAGGTAGCTGGCGTGGCACTTGTCACTTGCGATGGGATTAGTTGTGAGAGAAATTTTACTGATCAATGTATCTGGAGAGGATAAGCCCGGTGTAACTCGAGCTGTGTCTGAAGTGCTGGTTGAGCACGGCTCGGATATTCTGGATATTGGACAAGCGGTGATTCACGATAGCCTAAACCTAGGCATTCTTGCAAAAATTCCTAAGGATCAGGAGGCCGAGCAAGTCCAGAAAGAAATTCTCTATAGCCTTCATGCAATGGATATGAAGGTGAGGTTTCAGTCCATCTCAGAAGAAAGTTATGAACACTGGGTGGGGCAGCAGGGTAAACCCCGTCATATTGTTACGTTGCTTGCTCACCGGGTGACCGCTCAACATATTGCTCGTGTGACCACTGCGACAGTGGAGCAGGGGCTTAATATTGACAAGATTACCCGCCTCTCTGGTCGTGTGCCGATAGAGCGTATCGAGGATAACAGTAAAGCCTGTGTGGAATTCTCACTACGCGGGGTGCCTACTGATATGTCAGCATTACGAGCTTCTTTACTGGAGTTGTCTGCTGAAATGGATGTGGATGTGGCCTACCAAGAAGATAATATCTATCGCCGAAATCGACGCTTGGTTGTGTTTGATATGGATTCCACGCTGATTGATGCCGAGGTGATTGATGAGCTGGCTAAAGAAGCGGGTGTCGGTGAGCAGGTATCAGCAATTACTGAAGCAGCCATGCGCGGTGAGCTGGATTTCAAAGAAAGCTTTGCCAAGCGTATGGCCCTTTTAAAAGGTCTGGATGAATCGGTACTGGAACGTGTTGCAGCTCGCCTGCAGCTGACGGAAGGTGCAGAAGCACTGATTTCCACCCTGAAGCAGTTGGGTTATAAAACAGCCATTCTCTCCGGTGGTTTTGATTATTTTGGCCTCCGTATTCAGCAAAAATTGGGTATTGATTATGTGTACGCCAATCAGCTGGAAATTGTTGATGGTAAGGTCACCGGTAATGTCTCTGGGGAGGTGGTGGACGGCCAACGCAAAGCCCAGTTATTACGGGAAATTGCTGCGGGTGAAAATATCGATCTGGAGCAGGTGATCGCAGTGGGTGATGGCGCTAATGATCTGCCGATGTTGAGTATTGCCGGTTTGGGTATTGCTTTCAGAGCCAAACCTCTGGTGAAAGCTACGGCCAAGCAATCAATATCAAAGCTGGGGTTGGATGGAATTCTTTACCTGATGGGCTTTAGCGACAGGGATACACTGCACCTACAATAGTTCTTTCAGTCGTTCTGTGTTGGCTCGCCTTGGCGCCGCATCAGGTATCTTAGTTCTCGTCACTAAAGTCGTAGTTCATGACCGGTAATGGTGGTTGCAGAAAGTGCCCCTGAATATAGTGAACACCACAGCGCCAAAGGGTTGGAATCATCTGTGCCCGCTCAACAAAGGGGACTATTATTTGTTCATCCTCTCCTTTTAGCGCGTTAATCAGGTTTTCAACTTCTACGACGCCACCCTCATTTTCGTTCGCCCTTTCAATAATCACACTGTCAAATTTCACAAAGTTGACCGAGAGTTTTTTCAGCAGCTTCATTGGCTCAATGGCGAGTCCAAAATGAGATAGGGCGACATTGCCATTGATCCTAGACAGCTCTTCGATCAATTGGACTGAGCGGTGGAATTGCCTGGCCACATCAATTTCACGGAGTTGGAAGACCACATGTTTTGGTAGCAGCCCTGAGGCTTTAAGGGCGACCTTCAGCCAGGGGAGAAACCCTTCATCGGCAATAGAGTGCCCGCTAATATTGATAAACAGTCGTGTTGAGGGAGCCGTTTTTAACTTGCCGGCAAGGGTTTTAATAGATTCAAGTATGACCCAGTGGTCGATATCAATGGCGGTCGGTGTTTTAAATACCTTGGCAATAAAGTTATCAGGTAAATGCTTACCTTGTGCTTCTGGCGCAACCTGCATCAGAACCTCGTAGAATTCCTGAGGGTCTCCATGTAGAGGGATGATCGGTTGGTAAAGCAGCTCAAACTGCTTTTCCTCCAACATAGTTCTGGCGATATCTTCTACATCTTCCTCAGTGAACTCTGGGCCAATACCTGATTCATATAATCTGGCGGCGTTGGCATAATCCGCACTGTTCTGCTCGGAGTGTAATTCCGTGAGAACACTCAGCGCATGCTCAATACAGTTCTCAGCAGTAGTAACAGTTTCACTGATGACAGTGGCTCCAATGCCCAGCGTCAGAGACAGTGTCTGATCATCGAATTCAAACACATGTTGATCAATATTTTCACATAGATGGGTGCCGAACATCAGCCCGGCATCGGCACCTGTGTTAGGCAGAATCATCACAAAACTATCTTCTTTGAACCGTTTTAGGATGTAACCAGCCTTGCTTTCAGATTCAATTTTCTCGATCAGCTGCCAAACTAAATTTTCTGTTTTCTGTAAGCCAATCTCATTTTGAATATTCTGATAGCGATCGAGAGTGATGTAGAGAAGCACGGAGGTATTATGTTTTTGGGCTGCCTGGCGAATAGTACCGTTGATCAATTCGATCACTTTGTCGCGCTGAATATCTACGGCGTTTGATGTTTTCTCGTTGAAGGCTTCTCCCAGACTACCATTTTGGTTTTCGAGGAATGCTTTAGTGATAAGAAATTCGAGTGCAGGTTCGCTTTGATAATCAACCTTTGCTATCCGTACCTCAATAGGTACGGGTATTTCGTTGTTGGTCATACCCGTGAAGCGGATAGTTTCGGTATTTATATGCTCACCAGCATCAATGGGCCTGAGGAACTGTTTTAACCGTGGCCGATCTTCAGTGGAAATATTATCAGTGACAGGTAAGCAGAGCATGCTCTCATCATTGAGGTAACCAAACAGTTGTGAGTAACTCTCATTGGCAAATAGGTAGGTGCCTTCCTGAACAATGGCAATAGCATCTTCGGAACTGCCAAGCAGTCTGTCGGAGCGACTTTCAGCATCCGAGTAACGTCTGCGGCACAGGCGTAGACGGCGGCGTTGCTCCAAGTCGTAAAGCGTACGAGAGATAGAAAGTAGCAGATGTTGATCTTCATCCATTGGGATGACATCTGCGGCACTTAGTCGAAGTCCTTCAACAATTTCGGATGGATTGTATTCATCTGAAATCAGTACGACGGGGATATCAAGGTTGAGCTTTCTAATCATGGAGAAGATTGATTTGATTGGAACATCGGTACCATTGAACTGGGCAATGATCAGATCCCAGGACTTATCTTGAAGGAGTTTGTTCAGCACATCTTCTTTGTTGACATGCTTGGATTCAGAGCGGTAGTTGGCATTTCTCAACAGACTGACAATTCGGTTGGCTTCCTCGAAACTATCGTGGGCCAAGAGGAGTTTCAGTGCATTATCTGCTGCCATTTTGAATGGATTCCGTTGTGTATTTGAATCTCAGTATGCTTGAATCGCTAATAATTTGCTGGGTAAATAACCATTATAGAGGAATGCCTGATAAGGGCTACTGTCTCTAAATCATATGGATAGCCTTCTGACAGTTGACGGGTATGGATGAGACCTAAAGGGTGTTTAGGCAGAATATGTGGTGCTTAAAGTAAGGGCACTTTATGTTGTGCGTCGGGAATTTCACGTACCAGTTTTGGTACCAGATAGCCGGGTAGTATTGCCATAAGCTCTGAGATAAGTTGTTTGGCCTGCGAGTCGGGCACTTCAAAGTGGGCGGCCCCGTTTATCCGGTCCAATTGATGTAGATAATAGGGCAACACCCCAACATCAAACAGTCGCTCACTCAATTTTTGGAGTACAGGCAGAGAGTCATTGATGCCAGATAACAGTACCGTTTGATTCAGTAGTGTTACGCCAGCCTGCTTCAGTTGACCTAGAGTATTAGCTACTGCCGTATCAAGCTCGTTGGGGTGGTTGCTGTGAATGACCATTGAAGGTTTGAGTCTGGTGCTGGTCAGCCATTGGAGGCAACTATTAGTAACCCTGTCGGGGATCACAATAGGCAGTCTGGTGTGAACCCGTAATCGCTGGACGTGATCAATCTGGGCAATGTGTTCTGTTAACCACTGGAGCTGCTTGTCACTTGTGGCTAGAGGGTCACCACCGCTGTAGATAACTTCAGAGATAGAGCTGTCGTTGGAAATATAGTCAAGTGTATGTCGCCACTCATGACGGCCAGGTTTGTTGTCTTGATAGGGGAAGTGACGACGAAAACAATAACGGCAGTTGATCGCACAATTGGGGCTAACAATCAGTAGTACACGCCCATGATATTTATGAACCAGCCCGGGAATCGGATTGGAGCTTTGTTCATCTAGTGGATCCTCGCTATAGCCTGGAGCGGCTAGCAGTTCATTCCCCAGTGGTAACACCTGTAGTAATAACGGGTCATGTGGATCACCTTTGGCGATTCGTTGTAGATAAGGAAGTGGGACTCGCAGCGGAAAATCCTGGTGTGCACCCAGTGCGCCGTCTAGTAGCGATGAGTCCAGCTCCAGCATGTTGAGCAGCTGTTTAGGGTCACGAATACTGTTGGCGAGTTGTTCTTGCCATGTCAGGCTATCCACAGTTGCCACAGAACGGGTTATCATAGCGGGCTCTTCTACCTAGAAAGTTTTACTGAATTTTGAGGCAATAATGGCTAACTATTCTACCAATGAATTTCGTTCCGGTCTGAAAGTAATGATGGATGGCGACCCATGCTCCATCGTGGAAAATGAATTTGTTAAACCTGGCAAGGGTCAGGCGTTTAGCCGTGTGCGTATGCGCAACCTGAAAACGGGTCGGGTTTGGGATCGTACGTTTAAGTCGGGTGAATCCCTTGAGGGTGCAGATGTGATGGATCGCGACATGCAGTACCTCTATACCGATGGTGAATACTGGCACTTTATGGAGCCAGATACCTTCGAGCAACACCAGGCGGATGCGAAAGTGGTGAGCGATACGGCCAAATGGCTGAGAGAACAGGATACCGTGGTTGTGACCTTATATAACGGCGCTCCTTTGTCAGTGGCCGCGCCCAATCATGTAGAGTTAGAAATTGTGGATACAGACCCTGGACTAAAAGGTGATACGGCTCAAGGTGGTACAAAGCCTGCCACTCTGAGTACCGGTGCCGTCGTCAAGGTTCCTTTATTCCTGAATATTGGTGAAACCATTAAAGTGGACACCCGGACAGGTGAGTATCTAAGTAGGGCCTGAATACAGGTCTTTGGTTATTAATATAGAGAAGGGTGGCTTTGTGCCACCCTTCTTTTGTTCAACATCGAATTTGGATTCTTGTAGGGTAATACGGAAGGATAAAATTGATACATGGCGCATTGGCAACCGACAGCAACGCTTGAAACGCTCCATCATCGAGCAAAAACACTGGCACAAATTCGCCAGTTTTTTGAGGTTCGTGATGTGCTTGAGGTCGATGTGCCCGTCTTGTCAAAAACAGGTGTTACTGATCTACATATTGACTGCCTTCAGACACAAGTCGGTGGTGTTATACAGTACCTCCAAAGCTCTCCTGAATACTTTATGAAACGGTTGCTGGCATCGGGTAGTGGCTCTATCTACTCTTTGGGAAAGGCATTTCGCGATGGTGAACTAGGTCGCCGTCACTACCCAGAATTCACTATGCTTGAATGGTACCGAACAAGCTGGGATGAGTGTCAGCTGATAGAGGAAGTGACTTTACTTCTACGAGAACTTGGGTTGGATTGTGATACTGAGACACTGATGTATGGAGATATTTTTGAGCAGATCACCGGTCTGAACCCCTATACAGTGCCCCTTGCCCAGCTCCAACAAAAGGCCAGTAGTATCGCTGATGGTGATTTTTCAAATGAAAGTCGCAGTACTTGCCTCGATCTTATTTTCAGTTTGTCAGTGGAACCACAATTGCCTGACGGTCTGGTGTTTATCCGCAATTACCCTGCGTGTCAGGCCGCATTAGCTCGGCTGGACAAAGATGAGACCGGGAACACCATTGCACGGCGTTTTGAAGCTTTTTTAAATGGAGTTGAATTGGCCAATGGCTATTATGAGTTGATTGATCCTGTCGAACAAAAATCCCGTTTTGTTGCAGATTTAGCACTTCGTCAGGCTGAGGGGAAACCTGCTATGTCTGTAGATACTCAGTTGTTGGCGGCTATGGATAGCGGCTTGCCTCGTTGTGCTGGTGTAGCATTGGGAGTTGACCGACTATTGATGCAGTTATTGGATATCGGCGATATCAGCCATGTGATGCCATTTGGTCATGTTGGAAACAGTTGTGAATAACGATTTGCCATTTGCCATCTTTTTGATGGGCCCAACGGCCACTGGTAAAACAGATTTGGCGATAGCCCTTCAGTCACATTTCCCGGTGGAGCTAATCAGTGTGGACTCAGCATTGGTCTACCGTGAAATGAATATTGGCTCGGCAAAACCAGAGCCAGAGTTATTGGCACGTGTACCCCATAGATTGATTGATATTCGAGACCCTTCTGACTCGTATTCAGCCGCTGACTTTGCTCATGATGCAAGGCAGGCTATGTGTGAGATTACGGCAGAGGGCCGTATACCACTGTTGGTGGGTGGTACGATGCTTTATTTCAAGGCACTTCTTGATGGTTTGGCCGATGCTCCGCCATCTAATCCTCAGATACGCGAGGCTATCGAGGAGGAGGCCGCGGTCAAGGGTTGGCCCTTTCTGCACGCACAGTTGGCTGAAGTAGACCCGGATACAGCCGCCCAACTGCACCCTAACCACTCTCAGCGTATTCAACGAGCATTGGAAGTGTTCCGAATTACCGGCAGGCCCATGTCAGAACTGAAGCGAGAGCAGGCGGAGAAAGGAAGTATCCTGACACCGATCACTGATGAGTATCAAGTCATTCAGATAGCCTTATTACCACAAAATAGGGCGGTTCTTCATCAGCGTATTGAGCAGCGCTTTAAGGCAATGTTAGAACAGGGTTTTGAGTCAGAAGTCCGGCAGTTATTCGAACGCGGTGACCTACACCCTGATCTGCCATCCATGCGGGCAGTGGGTTATCGGCAGATGTGGCAATACCTGTCAGGCACGGTGAGCTATGACGAAATGGTAGAGCAAGGTGTTGTGGCCACACGGCAGCTGGCCAAACGACAGCTTACCTGGCTGAGAAAATGGCCAGATTTACATGAGATATACATCGATTCTGAGGCAGGCCAGTTAAATACGTTTGAAGATATTTTGAGTAATTGCTTGAAATTACTG
>MAAC01016511.1_pt1 | contig 92554 bp, 70 predicted proteins | sample 1115981 | NCBI WGS metagenome assembly MAAC01 (sample SAMN04961126, study PRJNA320927) | seawater metagenome | isolation source: sample BD02T64 sea water enriched with oil for 64 days | place: USA:Gulf of Mexico | collected 2013-07-27 | reverse complement strand
CAGGAGTAACGGTAAATCTTACAGGGCCAAACGGATATAATGAAACTATTGTAACAGGTAATCCAATTGGGGATGTATTTGAAAATGTTCCTTATGGAGATTATTCATATACATTGACTAAAGATTGTTATATCACATCCACTGGTTCTGTTACCTCAGAATGTATTGGTGGCGGACAAGGTGTTGCAGTATTCGATACACCTGCAGAAGAAGTAGACAACAGTGTATTTTTCTTTGTAGGTTCTCCTATGACTTTACCAGGAGTACTTACAGGGCCAAACGGATATAATGAAACGATTGTTACTGGAAATCCAATTGGGGATGTATTTGAAAATGTTCCTTATGGAGATTATTCATATACCTTGACTAAAGATTGTTATATCACTTCTACAGGTTCTGTTACCTCAGAATGTATTGGTGGTGGACAAGGTGTTGCAGTTTATGAGAACCCTGAAGAAGTAATAATAGACGAAACTGTTACACAAAATGGAAACATTCTTACGTCTAATCAAGATGGAATGAATTATCAATGGATAGATTGTGATACTAACTTACCAATTGATGGAGAAACAAACCAATCTTTTACTGCAACAGAAGACGGAAGTTATGCGGTAATTGTTTCCTATGATGATACTTGTTCTGTAACATCAGATTGTTATACTGTTACAATACTAGGATTAGGAGATTTTGAAACAATTTCTAACGTTGAATTTTATCCAAATCCAGTTTCAGAAAGATTTGAAATTGATTTAAATGAAACAAGTTCAAATATAGATATTCAAATTTACAGCATGTCTGGACAACTTGTTTATAAAAATAATTTCAAAAACAGAGAATTGATTAATATGAATATAGGCGATTTTAACTCAGGTACTTATATTTTGAATATCAATTTTGATCAAAAGAGTTATTCATCATTACTTATTAAAAAATAACAATTAAATCTTCCCTTTTCTGTGAAAAGAATAGGGAAGATTTTATAAATTAAAATTATTACCTATGAAACGAATTATTTTTTCTTTACTACTTTTTTCATTTTTCTTTACTGCTACTTCACAAGTAGTAACCGTAAATGAAGGATTTGAAAACTGGCCTCCATTAAATTGGGAAATTTATGAAAATGGAGTTGCCCTAGATGGATGGATACAAGATTGGCAAGGAATTTCTCATTCAGGAGAACACTCTGCTTATAATGATATAGACAATGCCCAATGTGATAATTGGTTAGTTTCTCCACAAATAAGTGTCACAAGTAGTGATTATACACTTAGATATTGGGACTTAAATGGTTCACCAGAATATTACGATAAAGTTTCCATATTGGTTTCTACCAATAGCGGAGTCCCTACTGATGGAGATTTTATTGAAGTTTTTGTTACAACAAATTTAAATTTAGATTGGGAACAAAAAACAATTGATTTAAGCTCTTATATTGGCGAAGAGATATATGTTGCGTTTCGTTATGAAGGAACTTGGCATACTTGGTTTGTTGATGATGTTATTGTTGGGCCAACTTCTTTTACAGATGGAACATTAACAGGTATAGTTAACCCGACAGGGGTTTCCGAAACTTCAACAACAGAAGATATTATTGTAACTCTTAAAAATTTCGGTACAACTTTAATCGAAGAAATAGATATTGAATGGGATATTAATGGAGCTTCACAACCAACTTATAACAACCCATCACTTAGCTTACAACCTGGATCTAGTATTGATTTAAATTTAGGGTCATATAATTTTAATGCTCCTGGAGTATATACAATAAATGCTGATCTTCTGGTTAATAATGATTTTAATACTTCGAATAATAATATTCAAGGTAATTTCACTATTTCTGAATTTAAAGATGGTGCGATAATAGGAGTTAGTCCAGAAGGGATGTCACCTAATACAGGTCCAATAGATGTTAAAGTGATAATTGAGAATAATTATAATAATTTAATTGAATCTGCTGAAATTAGTTGGAATGTTGATGGAATAGGTCAAACTACATTTATTACTAGTGGTTTGAATTTAAATTTTGGAGAAACTACAGAATTAACAATAGGTCAATTTGATTTTACTAGTGGAGTTCATGAAATCACTGCAACATTAAATGTTATTGGTGATAATAGTTCTGAAAACAACTCTTATACTTCTTTCGCTGCTATCGATACATTTTGGGAGAGTTTTGAAGGAAAAGTTTGGCCTCCTGAAAATTGGAGTATTGAAAACGGGGTCTTGGATAATACAAATTTTGGTGATCCAGTACATGGAGATAAATTTTATTCAACCTTTGCAGGAGACGGATACTTTGGAGTACTTACAGACACGATTTATACACCAAGATTAATGATTAATGAAGGAGATACTTTTAGCTTTTATTTAATGAGAAATCATGCTTTCCCGCTAGTACATGAAGTAGTTTGGAAAGACGGTGTCACAGGTGATGTACACGAAATAGAAACCGTTGAGCAGACTCCAAATGCAAATTGGACATTAATTACAGTAGATGTATCTGCTGCACAAGGTGCTAATCATATAGGTGTTTCAAGTACATCTGATGCTAGTGGTGGAAGTAAATACGATGTATTTACCTCAACCGCTAAACTTCATCTATACGATCATGATATTGCTATCAATAATGGAGACATGTATTTTTTAGCAAAGAAGAATATAAATGAAAGCTTTAGTTGTGTTATTAGGAACCAAGGAGCTTTACCTGTTATAGGTTCCAATTATACCGTTAAGTTAATGGAAGCTCCTGGTGTTGAAATAGCTTCTGTTAGTGGTTTAAATTTAAATTCATGGGAAGAAACAACAATTAGTATTCCCCATACATTTACAAGCATAGACCAACATCGGTTATATTTTGAGGTTGATTATAATTTAGATGAAAATATGGATAATAATACTTTTAGAGAATATGATGTACATGTAGTACCAAATACTGTAGTTATAGATGAGATGGGGCCAAAACATAATATTGACCTTAATTTTCCTTTCGATGCTGCTGGTAGCCCTATAACTTTAGGGACAGATGATATAACACAATCGGTATACCATCATCAAGATTTTGAAAATCCAGGAGATATTTATGGTTTTATTTATTCTTATGATAATTTAATAGCAGCAAATGATGTTAGAGAGCTTCCTTTAAAAGTTTGGATTTCTCAAACAGAATTAACAGAATTAAGTGGTGGATATCTACCTAATGAAGAACTAGTTTTAGTTTTTGATGGAATTATTGAAATACTTCCAGGAAATGGACGCGAATTATATATTCCATTTAATCAACCTATTTCTTATACAGGTATTGAAAACATAGTGGTTCAAAACTATCAATACGATCCTGAATGGCCACCCTCTATTTCTCGTTTTTATAGTACTAATATTTCAGAAGGAGAGATTAGAACAATAGGTTCAATGAATAAGTTTGATTTAGATCCTCTTAATCCAGGTGATTATTATAATTCACATGAGAAAACCCCTTATACAAAATTTGTAGTGGACCCAACTATTAATTATTCAACACTTAGTGGTACCGTTTATAATACTTCTAATATTCCATTGAATGATGCAACGGTAAGTATAGAAGGAACAACTATTTCGGTTCAAACCGATAATAATGGAAATTACGCTTTTCCAGATATAGCATATGGAACCTATGATATTACAGCAACTAAGTTTGGTTATAATGACTTTACTTCTAATCTAATACTTGATGCACCAACTTTTGAATACGATTTTTATTTAACCGAACGAGCACAAGTAGAAGTTACTGGAACTGTTTTTGGAAGTAATAATACAAGTATTCCATTAGAACTAGTAGAAGTTTCTATCGAGGGTTATATTAACGATACTACTATAACAGACACTAATGGAGCATTTACATTTAATAATGTATATGGAGATGCTGATTATGAAGTAAAATTAAGTCTATATGGATATTATGATTCGTTTATTACAATTTCTGTGTTAGATCAAAGTATTGATATGGGAGACCTTATATTAGAACAGGAGTTTATAAGCCCTTTTGATGTAACAGTAAATACTGATTCAAATGCAATTATAGATTGGAATAACCCCTTAGAAAGTACTAAGGTTAAACTTCAAAACGATTTAGATGTAATTACTGGAAGTTATACTAACGAACCATTTGAAAATGTATGGTTAGGAAATATAATTTCAATTTCGGAAATCACAACTTTAACAAGTGTAGAAATTAGAACAGATTATTATGAGATAAATGATGGTTTTGTTACTATTGATGTTTTCGATGTTGCAACAGAGGAAATAATTTCTTCTAGCGAGGTGTTCATCATTTATCTTGACGCAACTCTTACCATTGACATTCCAAATATTGTTGTATATGATGATATCGCTGTTATGGTTCATTGGCAAAATAATCCGGAAAGCACCAATGCACTGGCTGTAGATAATTCAGACACATCTATTGAAAATTCAGCAGTTATAAAATATCCTGGAGGGTCGATTGAACTTTTATCGGATGTTATTGGAGCGCTTCCATATACATCGTTTTTAGTTCGAATAAATACCCTAGACATTGGAAATCCAGACACTAATAATGAAGTTTTAACTTATAATGTTTATCGAGGATTTGCAAATGAATTTCCAGACATTACCAACTGGGAAACAATAAACACCTCTCCTATTACAGGAAATACATTTGAAGATTTAGATTGGTTATCAACAGATCCAGCAGAACAATACAGATTTGCTGTGGAAACAATCTATACCGAAGGAGAATCTGAAGTAACTTTTTCAAATGTGGTAGATGGTGCTGTATTAGGGTTGAATGATAATGTTTTAGATGAAGCATCTATTGTATTATATCCTGTTCCAACAAGTGATAATATTACCATTAGTTTAGGACTAGGCATGCAAACAAACGAACCCATTTTAGCATACGATACACTGGGTAGAAAAGTGTTAGAAATATCCCCTTCTGAAATTGAAAATGGTATGGTTACCAAAAATATAAATCACCTACAAAGTGGGATGTATTTTATAAAAATCAATATTGATGGTATAATCGTAAATAAAAAGTTTATAGTTAATTAAGCGGATAGTTATTAAAAAACAACAATTAAATCTTCCCTTTACTGTAAAAAGAAAGGGAAGATTTTATAAATTAAAATTATTACCTATGAAACGAATTATTTTTTCTTTACTACTTTTTTCATTTTTCTTTACTGCTACTTCACAAGTAGTAACCGTAAATGAAGGTTTTGAAAACTGGCCTCCTATAAATTGGGAAATTTATGAAAATGGAGATGCTCTAGATGGATGGATACAAGATTGGCAAGGAATTTCTCATTCAGGAGAACACTCTGCTTATACAGATATTGACAACAGCCAATGTGATAATTGGTTAGTTACGCCTCAAATTAGTGTCACAACTAATAATTATGAAATTAAATACTGGGATATGCATGGATCTCCAGAATATTATGACAAAGTTTCTATTTTAGTTTCTACGGGTAGTGGAAACCCTACAGATGGAGATTTTGTAGAAGTTTTAGAAGGATCTACTTTAAATTTAGACTGGGAGCAAAACACAATTGATCTAAGTTCTTATTTAGGTGAAGATATTTATATAGCTTTTCGGTATGAAGGAACATGGCATTATTGGTTTGTTGATGATGTTATCGTTGGGCCTGCTTCTTTTACAGATGGAACATTAACAGATATTGTAAACCCTACAGGAGTTTCTGAAACCTCAACAACTGAAGATATTGTTGTAACTCTTAAAAACTATGGAACAACTATAATAAATGAAGTAGCTATTGAATGGGATATTAATGGAGCTTCACAACCAACTTATAATAACCCATCACTTAGCCTACAACCTGGATCTAGTATTGATTTAACTTTAGGAGCATATAATTTTAATGCTCCTGGAGTTTATACTATAAATGCAAATCTTCTGGTTAATAATGATTTTAATACTTCGAATAATAATGTTCAAGGTAATTTTACTATTTCTGAATTTAAAGATGGAGCAATTGTAGAAATTAGTCCTGAAGGAATGTCTCCACATACAGGGGTATTAGATGTTAGTGTTATCATAATGAATAATGACAATACTTTAATTGAATCTGCAGAAATTATTTGGAATGTTGGTGGAGTTGAGCAAACTACTCATGTTGCTAATGGCATAAACTTAAATGCTGGAGAATCGCTTGAAATAATAATAGGTCAGTTTGATTTTACAAGTGGAGTTCATGAAATTTCCGCAACCTTAAATGTTATTGGTGATAATAACACTGAAAATGACTCTCTTACTTCTTTCGCTGCTATCGATACTTTTTGGGAGAGTTTTGAAAGCCCTTCATTTCCACCTGAAAATTGGTCAATAAATTTTGGAGTAAGAGATGATAGTACTTTTGGTAACCCTGTACAGGGGGATAAATATTACTCTTCATTTGCAGACGACAATATGTTTGGAGTAGTTACTGATACTATTTATTCTCCCAGATTAATGATCACGAATGGAGATACCTATAACTTTTATATAAAGAGAAATTCCTTTTTTCCTTTGACTCACAAAGTTGTTTGGAAGGATGGAATTACAGGAGAGGTACATGAAATAGAAACCGTACAGGAAACACCAAACGAAACTTGGGTATTAATTACAGTAGATATTTCAGCAGCACAAGGGGCTAATCATATTGGTATTTCTAGTTCATATGCTTCATGGGGACATACTAGATTTGACTTATTTACATCCACAGCCAAACTTCACCTTTATGATCAAGACATTTCAGTAAAAAATGGTGATATTTATTTTCTAGCAAAGGACAATGTAGCTGAAAGTTATACCTGTACCGTTAAAAATGAAGGTGCTTTACCCGTTTTAGGTTCCAATTATACCGTTAAATTAATGGAGACTCCAGGAACACTTTTAGCTTCTACTAATGGAGTTAACCTAAATTCTTGGGAAGAAACAGAGGTTACCATAAACCATACATTTACCGGTATAGATTCACATCGTCTTTATATAGAAGTTGAATTTGCTTCAGACGAGAATTTAAATAATAATACTTTTAGAGAGGGAACTGTAAACGTGGTTCCAAATACTGCTATATTAGATGAAATGGGTCCAGATACCCATGAAGAAATTAATTTTCCTTTTGATGGTGCTGGAGATACCATGTCATTAGGTGAAGATGATATTTCTCAAACACTTTATGAAAATAGTAGCTTTGACAATCCAGGGACAATTTATGGATTTGTTTATAAATATAATAACTTAATGGAGGCTGACTGGGTTCAAGAATTACCACTTAAAGTCTGGATTTCCCAAACGCAAACTGACGATTTAAGTGGGGGGTATTTACCAAATAATGAACTTACCTTAGTTTTTGATGGTGTTATTGAAATATTACCAGGTGCAAATAGAGAGGTATATATACCATTTAATCAACCCGTTGCTTATACTGGGGTTGATAATATAGTGATTCAAGCCTATCAATACAATCCAGGATGGCCACCTTCAATTTTGAGGTTCCATGCTACAGACCTTCCTTCAGGAACAACTAGAACCATTAGAAACTTTAATGTATATGATTTAGATCCTGAAAACCCACCAACCGAATATTATCAGGGGGAAGATATATCTTATACCCAATTTGTTATTGATCCTTCAATAAGTACATCAGTTGTAAATGGAACCGTTTATGGTACTGGAAACATACCATTAATCGATGCAACAGTTATAATTGATGGAACTTCAATTTCTGAACAAACTGACAGTAATGGGAATTTCCAATTTTCAGATTTACCATATGGAACCTATGATATTACTGCAACAATATTTGGTTATAATGATTTAACAATTTCAACAATTATAGACTCTCCTACTGAGATACAAGATTTTAATTTAATTGAACGAGCACAAGTTGAAGTAATAGGTCGGGTTGTAGGAAGCAATAATGTAAATATCCCTTTAGAAGCAGTTCAGATTACTATTGAGGGATATATAAGTGATGAAACTAGTTCGGACAGTGAAGGAAATTTCATTTTTACCCCTATTTATGGAAATGCTGAATATATTGCTACATTTAATTTATATGGATATTTTGAAACTTCAGTTACTATTTCTGTAATAGACCAAAGTATAGACTTAGGAGATGTTATATTAGAACAAGAGTTTATAAGCCCCTTTGATGTTGCAGTAAATACTGATTCAAATGCAATTGTAAATTGGAATAATCCTTTAGAAAGTAGTAAAGTTAAATTGCAAAATGATCTTGATGAAATTTCATTTAGTTATACTAATGAACCTTTTGAAGATGTATGGTTAGGTAATATCATTGAAATAACAGATGTAACAACATTGACAAGTGTTGAAATTAGAACAGATATTTATATACTTTCTGATGGCATTATTACTATAGATGTTTTTGATTTGGTAACAGAGGAAATAATTGCAACTAGCGAACAATATGTTATTTTAGGCAATGCTACACAAACCATTGATATTCCGAATATTGTAGTTTATGAAGATATTGCAGTTATGGTACATTGGCAAAATAATCCTGATTATACACATCCACTGGCAATAGATTATTCAGAAGAAACAATTGTGAATTCAGCAGTAATAAAATATCCTGGAGAACCATTCGTATTGATGTCTGATTTTGTTGGAGTTGCTCCTAATTCAGCATTTCTTGTTCGAATAAATACCCTAGACATTGGAAACCCAGACACTAATAATGAAGTATTAACCTATAATGTTTATCGAGGATTTGCAAATGAGTTTCCAGACATTACCAATTGGGAAACAATAAACACCTCTCCTATTACAGGAAATACATTTGAAGATTTAGATTGGTCATCAACAGATCCATTAGAACAATACAGATTTGCTGTAGAAACAATCTATACCGAAGGAGAATCTGAAGTTACTTTTTCAAATGTGGTAGATGGTGCTGTATTAGGGTTGAATGATAATGTTTTAGATGAAGCATCTATAGTATTATATCCTGTTCCAACAAGTGATCAAATTACCATTAGTTTAGGACTAGGTATGCAAACAAACGAACCCATTTTAGCATACGATACACTAGGTAGAAAAGTGTTAGAAATATCCCCTTCTGAAATTGAAAATGGTATGGTTACCAAAAATATAAATCACCTACAAAGTGGGATGTATTTTTTAAAAATCAATATTGATGGTGTAATCGTAAATAAAAAGTTCATAGTTAATTAAGTTTATAGTTATTTTTTTTATTAAAAGGGAGGCTTTATTTAAGCTTCCCTTTTTTATTTGTTCTTAAATTTCATACACGCCAATAAACGACTACAAGCATTTGTAAATAACTATAAACGAAAGTAAGTAGGTAACATGCAATTATCGTTTTATGGTCACCGTATGTTTGCACTGTTGAATCGAACTAATGACATTCAATATAATTAAAACCTTATCTTATGAATACGTTAAGAAACAAAGTACAGTTGATTGGAAACTTAGGAAATGACCCAGAAATTATCACGATGGATTCTGGAAAGAAATTAGCAAAATTTAGTATCGCAACTAATGAGTCCTATAAAAATGCACAGGGAGAACGCGTAACAGATACTCAATGGCATAATGTAATTGCCTGGGGGAAAACCGCAGACATTATTGAGAGTTATGTCACCAAAGGAAAAGAAGTTGCCATAGAAGGAAAATTAACAAATCGTTCTTGGGAAGACAAAGAAGGGGTAAAGCGATATACTACCGAGGTAGTTTGTAATGAGCTCTTGCTATTGGGGAATAAATAGAAAGTTTTATACTGATTATAATCAAAAGGGCGAGTGAAAACTCGCCTTTTTTATTTCCTATTCTTTAATTATAATCGCATTAAATAATTGATTTTGGCTATTATATACTGCATAAATATAACTTCCTGAAGCAAAATTTGAAATGTCTAGCTGGACTTTTAAATATTGATTTTCAGTAGAAATAGTATTGATTTCTTTTATTAATTTTCCTTGGATATCAAACAACTTAATATGAAGATCATTATAGTCTTTATATAACGATGCTTTTATTGAAAATTGATTTTTTACAGGATTTGGATAGGTTTTAACTTGATATTCTTTGGTGTCAAAATCAGTATTAGAAAGTAATTCATTCACACCTGTAATTAATCTTATTAAAGAGGGATTTAAAGGAACATTAGGAACATCTGTTATTGGCACCGCTGAATTTATATAAATAGAATCTCCACTTTGAGTAACGGCCACCCCATTAGGTCTTGAAAAAGTAGCTTCGGAGGCAAGTCCGTCATTATTTCCTCTAACTCCTGTACCTGCTAAAATTTCTAAATCACTGGTATTATCAATATTTAAATAAAAAATGGTACTAGTTGCCATACTTGCTATAAATAATGTTCGCAATCCTGCATGGTAATCTAAATGACCATTGCCAGGGCCACCATTAGAACCTCCTGGAGTTACATTTAATAATGTTGGAGTACCATTAGTAGTTATTTTAATGATGTTTCCATTAGAAAAATTAGATACATATAAATTGTCGTTTTCATCTACTGTAATTCCATTTGGACAAGAATACAAAGTTCCAGAAGAAAAAAGAGTGGAAACTCCAGAAGGAGTTATTTTGCGAATGGTATTGTTTCCACAATTACAAACATATATATTATCATTACTGTCAAATACTAAGCCTACAGGATTAGATATTCCTGAATTGCTAAAAAAAACTCTATTACCGTTTATTATTTTATATATAGTACTTACTCCAATATCGGATTGATATAAAACACCATTACTATCAAAATCGTTACCTGAGGCACCCACAAAATCGGTAGCATATTCAGTAATTATTAAATCTTGATCTAATTTAGAGATTACATTGGGTTGTCCATCACCATCTCCTATACCTAAAAAATCTCCAAAATCTGCAATGTATAAATTCCCAACCGTATCTAATGATAATCCACCACTTCCTTTAAAAGGGGGAGTAATTGTAGTAACTTCTACTTGACCATTTATCTGTAAAATTGTAGCAATTAAAATTAGAACTGTGAATGACTTCTTCATGGCTAATTCATATTATGGTTATAATAAATACAATATTTATTTTTTAAAAGTAAGGTTAGATAATACCGATAATAGTTTCCGTTAAAAAAAGTATAATAAAAAGATAAATTAGTCTTTTATTAGTATATTTGCAGAATAAAATAATATTATCATGAAAATTAACGAGAATATAACTGTAGCAGAAGTGGTTACCGAAAACATTAAAGCATCCAACGTTTTTAAAAAATATGGAATAGATTTTTGTTGTGGAGGAGGAATCACTATCCAAAAGGCCTGTGCTAAAAATGGAGTTGATTATGCAACCCTAGAAAAAGAATTAATGGTTGTAGATGAAATTCCTAATAGAAATCACGATTACAATAGTTGGGATTTGAGTTTTTTAATAGACCATATTATTAATGTACATCATACGTATGTAGAACAAAGTTTGCCAATTATACTTCAATATGCTGAAAAAGTGGCAACTGTTCACGGTCATCATTATGAAGAAGTATTAAAAATAAACAGTCTTTTTCAAGATGCAGCCGCAGACCTTGCTTCGCATTTAAAGAAAGAAGAATTGGTATTATTTCCATTTATCAAACAATTATCAAAAGCCGACAAAGAAGGAACTGGATTTAAAGCAGCTCATTTTGGCACTGTTAATAATCCTATTGCAATGATGGAAAATGAACATGAAACCGTAGGTGATATTTTTAAGGTTATTGCAAAATTAACGAATAACTATACACCTCCAGAAGAAGCTTGTAATACCTTTAGAGCTTTATATGCAAGTCTAGAAGAATTTGAACAAGACTTACACCAACACATACATTTAGAAAATAATATTTTGCATCCTAAGGCTATTGCTTTAGAAAAAAAATTAGCGTCTTAGGTTATTTTTAATGTAGATTGCATTTTTAAATAAAATGAATCTAAAAACCCATATAAAAATTGCCTTAGGTTATTTTTTTATAGTTGCTTTACTGGGACTGTTCATGAGGATGTTTCATGTATTTGATATTGATTTCAATTACAAAAACATACTTCATGCACATTCCCATATTGCATTATTGGGGTGGATTTATACGGCAATAACCACTTTAATTTACCAACTATATCTTTCTGAAAAGAAAATTGATACTTTCTATAAAAGACTTTTTTGGAGTACTCAAATTTCCATTTTAGGAATGCTATTTACTTTTCCAGTTACTGGATATGCTTTATTCTCCATATTTTTTTCAACTTATTTTTTATTGAATACTTATGTTTTTGTGAGGTTGTTTTTAAGGCATACTTCTCCGAAACAGAAAAAAACAAATTCCTATAAATTAATATGGGCATCTTTATGGTTTATGGTTTTGTCGAGTATTGGGCCTTGGGCTTTAGGAATTATTATGAGCACACTAGGCAGTACTTCTCCTTGGTATAGAAATGCCATCTATTTTTATTTACATTTTCAATATAATGGCTGGTTTTTAGTAGCATTAATTGGAATCTTATTTTCGGTTTTTGAAAAATATTCGATTTCGTTTCCAAAGAAAATATTTCAACTCTTTTTTATGCTATTTATAAGTGGAGTAATACTCACTTTTTTCTTATCCATTTTATGGATGAAACCAAGTTTAGGTTTTTATGTTTTAGCAGGAATAGGAAGTATATTTCAAATAGTAGCATTTGGAATATTATGGAAACAATTGAAACTTCATAAAAAACAATTAAAAGAATCCCTTTCAAAAATGGAAGGCATCCTTTTAAAAACAGCAGGATTACTTTTTATAGCAAAACTGTTAGCTCAATTCATAGGATCGTTTCCTGGTATTTCTGAAATGATTTCCAATAATATCGATGTTGTTATTGGATATATACATTGGATATTTTTAGGAATCGTTACGATTACCATTTTTGCTTTTCTAAATCATTTTAAACTCGCCATCCTATCCAAAAAAACGTTTATTATTTACCTTGTTGCTTTTATTTTAACGGAAGCATTACTTTTTTATAAAGGTGCTGTTGTTTGGTTAGGAAGCAATTTAATAGACAGCTATTATTTATTACTGTTCGTTGCTAGTACTATTTTATTATTGGCGATTGTTCTTTTATTTGTAATCAATTTACAGGAAATAAAAAACAGTAATTCTTAATTATTGAGGTGATCAATATTAAAATACCCTCCTTTATTGTCTTTTCTTTCCAATGACTGACTTATAATTAGATGAGAGACATTAATCATATTTCTTAGCTCACAAAGTGAAGTAGCAACTTTAGAATTTTTGTATAAATCTTCAACCTCTTTATACATAAAATCTAAATGATCAATAGCTTTCGTTAAGCGATCCTTACTTCTTACAATACCAACATAATCTCTCATTAGAGCTTGGAGTTGTAAAAGATTGTGTTGTACCAAAATATGTTCTTTAGGAATACTTGTGCCTTCATCATTCCATTCTGGGAGTGTAAAATTAATTGGAGAAATTGAATTCTCGCTATGGTATTTAAAAATATTATGAGCGTAAACTAAAGCTTCTAATAGGGAGTTTGAAGCCAATCTATTGGCTCCATGCAATCCAGTTCGGGTACATTCGCCGCAGGCAAATAAATTAGGGATAGAAGTTTTTCCATCTTTATTTACCACGATACCTCCACACAAATAATGAGAAGCTGGAACTACTGGAATCCAATCTTTTTCAATATCAATATGATTTTCAAGACATTCTTCATAGATGTTTGGGAAATGCTTTTTGAAACCTTTTATATCTAAATGTGTACAATCTAAAAAAACATGAGTATCCCCAGTTTTTTTAAGTTCATTGTCAATGCTTTGAGAAACAATATCTCTAGATGCTAATTCTGCTCTTTCATCATAATCGGGCATAAATCGATAACCTTCTTTGTTCCGAAGAAGTGCTCCAAACCCTCTAACTGCTTCCGATATTAAAAAAGAAGAACCTCCTTCCCTATTATAAAGTGCAGTAGGATGAAATTGAATAAACTCCATATCCATAATTTGAGCTTTAGCTCTATATGCCATAGCAATTCCATCACCAGTTGCTATAATTGGATTGGTAGTATGCCCATAAACTCGACCAATTCCTCCAGAAGCCAATAAAGTACTTTCTGATTGCAAGGTTATAATTTTACCAGTTTTCTGATTTAAAACATAGGCGCCATAACAAGAAATTACTTCAGAATTAGAATTTTCTAAATGATGCTCCGTAATTAAATCAATAGCAAAATGATGTGATAACAGGGTTATATTAGGAAGTTGATGAACCTTTTTTAAGAGTGCTCGTTCTATTTCAAAGCCTGTAATATCTTTATGATGTACTACTCTATATTCGGAGTGTCCACCTTCTTTTCCTAAATCGAAATTACCTTCGGGATCTAAATCGAAATTTGCTCCCCAATCTAAAAGTTCTTTAAATCGTTGAGGCCCTTCTTTTATAACCATTTCAACAACAGACGCATCACATAAATCATCTCCTGCAATTAGCGTGTCTTGAATATGTTTTTGAAAAGAATCTTCTTTAGCATCTAAAACGATTGCAACTCCCCCTTGTGCATATTTAGTATTGGATTCATCTTCATCTCCTTTAGTAACAATAACAACTTTTCTTTTGGGAAACTTTTCGGCTATTTTAACAGCAAAAGTAAGTCCAGCAACTCCAGATCCTATAACTAAATAATTTGTTTTAATCATTTTATTTAGAAAGCGCTAACATGCGTTCAATAGGGACCAATGCTTTTTCTCTTATGTTTTTTGAAACTTCTATTTTTGGACTTTCATGAAGTAAACAATTATAGAGTTTTTCCATAGTATTTACTTTCATATAAGCACATTCGCTACAGGCACAAGTATTATCTTCTTTGGCAGGAGCAGGAATCAATTCTGTATTGGGAACTTCCTGTTGCATTTTATAAAGAATTCCAGCCTCAGTTGCTACAATAAAACTTTTATCGGAATGTTCTTTTACATAATTAATCATTCCAGCAGTAGAGCCAACGTAAGAGGCAACATTAATAATATGTTCCTCTGATTCAGGATGAGCAATGATAATAAAATCGGGATGCTTTTTATGAAGGTCTAATAGTTTTTCTAATGAAAAAGCTTCGTGAACCACACAACTACCGTCCCAAAGAAGCATCTCTCTTCCTGTCTGACTTGTAATATATTTTCCTAAATTTTTATCGGGAGCAAAAATAATAGGTTTGTCTTTTGGAATAGATTCCACAATTTTTAAAGCATTGGATGAGGTACAAACAATATCTGTTAATGCTTTAACTTCGGCACTACAATTTACATAAGTAATCACCGTATGGTTTGGATGAGTATCTGTAAATTCTTTAAAAGCTTCTGCAGGACAGGAATCAGCTAAAGAACAACCAGCTTCAAGATCTGGTAATACTACTGTTTTATCAGGGCTTAATATTTTTGCAGTTTCTGCCATAAAATGAACTCCAGCAAACACAATTATTTCTGCATCAGTATTTGCAGCTTGTTGTGATAACCCTAAACTGTCCCCAACATAATCAGCGATATCCTGTATCTCAGCATCTTGATAATAATGAGCCAAAATCACAGCATTTTTTTCTTTTCTAAGCTTGTTTATTTTTTCTTTTAGTGTCATTTATAACAATTTTGAAATGTTATTTGTTATTTTCAAGCACGTAATCCAAAACCTTTTTCATCAAATGTGCTCGGTCGGTACCTCGAACATTATGAGGATGCATAGGATAACTTAAAAAATCTACCTGCTTTTTATTTTCCACAAAAGATTGCAATAAGGTCATGGTATGTTGAGGTACCACTATAGGGTCTACACTACCAATAATTTCTAAAAGTTTTCCATCTAGATTTCCTACATAATTATGTACTCGAGATTTCTCGAACCCTGCCTCATTGTCTTGCCAACGATCCATATAACGTTCGCTATACATCACTTCATAGAATTTCCAATCGGTTACTGGTCCACCAGCAACAGCTGTTGTAAAAACCCCTGGATGACGTAACATTAATGAGTTGGTCATAAAGCCACCGTAACTCCATCCGTGAACCGCAAGTCTATCTCCATCTACATAAGGTAAAGATTTTAAATAGTCAACTCCCAATAATTGATCCTCCATTTCCACTTCACCAGCTTGTCTATGGATAGCACTTTCAAATTCGAAACCTCGATGACCAGAACCATGATTGTCTAAAGTAAACATGATATAGTCTTTTTCGGCTGCCATCCATTGCATCCAAAGATTTGATCCTCCTAACCAAGAATTGGTTACCAATTGTGCGTGTGGTCCACCATAAACATAAACCAAAACTGGATACTTTTTAGTTGCATCGAAGTTGGCTGGTTTTATAATTCTACCGTATAAATCACTACCATCCTTAGCTTTTAAAGTTACCATTTCAGTAGTTCCTAATTGGTAGCCTTCTATTGGATTTTTAGCTGCGTAAATAGTAACTTCATTATTGTCTATTAGAGATTTTCTTTTTACAACTCTAGGCACATCGATACTAGAGTAACTATCGATGATAAAATTTCCATTCGGACTTAATTGCACAGAATGCACTCCTGGTTCTGAAGTAAGTATCGTGATTTTACCGTTTTTTAAATTGATTTTAAAAGCCTTGGTTTCTCTTGCATCTGTTCCAGTTCCAGAAACAATCACATTTTTTCCACTTTCATCAAAACCTAGGATGCCTTTAATCATCCAGTTAAATTGAGTTAACTGTTTTTCGTTCTTATTATTAACATCGTATAAATAAAGGTTCATAAATCCATCTCGTTCACTTAACCAAAGGAATTCGGTATTGCTATTTGGCAAGAAAACAGCGGTATGTTCTGGCTCTACCCATTTATCGTTTTTCTCTTCAAAAAGTGTTTTCACTTTCTTTCCAGTTGTTGCATCATACATGGTAAACCAAAAATGATTTTGATCCCGATTAACTTCTGCAACAAACACATTTTCCTCATTAGGAGACCAAGAAAGGTTGGTTATATAATGTTCATCGGAAGTGTCAATATCTAAATAAACAACCCTATTATTTTTCATGGAATATACACCAGCTTTTGCTATTTCAGAACCCATTCCATTCATTGGATACTTTATATTATTCAATGTTGCTGGAGTCGTCGTAACATCTACTAAGGGGTATTCGGTTACATTACTTTCATCTTTTTGGTAGAAAGCTAAATAGTTTCCTTTAGGGCTCCAAAATGTTCCTTTGGTGATTCCCATTTCGGAACGGGCAATCGCTTGTCCAGAAACAATATTTTTATCTTCTGAACTGGTCACCGCAATCATTGGATTATTCGAAGTTGCTACATACAAATTATTTTCTATAGTATAAGCTACCGCATTTGCAGCCGAATTGAATTCCGTGTTTTCAGCATTTTCGGAATATTTAATTTCGCCTGAAACTATTTTATCTATATAATTATACTGAATCATAGAATTATTATGATCAAAATACACCGTTTCAGAAGTGATCATAGAAAAAGACCGAGGCATACTTTTTAAACTTGGAACTGCTTTTTGAAGGTCTTCTAAATCGAATAATGCAGGTCTTCTGGATAAATTATAATTTACTTGAACGATATCATTTTCAGTAATGATAAAATCATCTGTATTTTCTATCCATTGTATGGATTTTCTTTCTGGATATAAGCCTTTATAATAACCTAAAACGGCATCTTCTAGATTAAGGTGTTTCACTTCTTGGGCTGTTAAAACAGCAACAAATAATAGTAATACAAAGGGAATCATTTTTTTCATGAGAATAGAATAAATATTTTTTCAAATTTAACGAAAAATGCTGGGTTTTGCGATTTAAAGGAACACGGATCTAACGGATTTTACGAATTTCCACAGGTTAAATTTTAAAAATAAGATTTGTGATTAATCTGTTTAACCAGTTGAATCTGTGGTCTGTTTTTTATACAGAAAGAATTTCATCAGCAACTAGCAAATCTTCATTTCGAAGACGAAGAATGATTTGAGCGACTGCAATTGTATCTTTTTCGCAATAACGTATGATCCTATCAATATCTTGATCTTGATAATACACCTTGCAAACCTCACTGCCCTCAATATCATCTTTTGGTGAAGGCACACCTAAGACATGCGTCATTAATTTAAGGGAGGTATAGGTTTTGTAATCTCCAAATTTCCATAATTCTAAAGTATCTAAATGCGCTACTTCCCAAGGTTTTTTACCAAATAGATTTAGCTTAAACGGAATATCAATACGGTTAATAATCATTCTTCGGGCAATAAAAGGAAAATCGAATTCCTTTCCGTTATGTGCACAAAGCAAATGTTGCGGTTTATTATAATGCGTTTCCAAAAGTGCTTTAAACTCATTTAATAAATCGATCTCCTCTCCGTGAAAGGTGGTTACTCTAAAATTTCTAACATCTCCTTTAAAAACAAAATATCCTACCGAAATACAGATGATTTTTCCGAATTCTGCCCAAATTCCAGCACGATCGTAAAACTCTTCAGGAGTAAATTCTTCTTTACGTTGGTACTTTGTTTTCTGTTCCCATAATATTTTTTCTGTTTCACCTAATTGGCTAAAATCAGAATATAAAGGAACGGTCTCAATATCTAGGAATAAGATAGAATCTAGTTTAATTCTTTTTAACATTTTGAAAGTATTCTAATTGGGAAGGAATTATAAAGATAAGCGTTTTTTTATAAATCTAATTTATCAAAATAGGGATTGTTGCTTTACGGGACATTCGTGCGCTAACAACCATTTTTTACGGTGTAAGCCTCCAGCATATCCAGTTAAAGAACCATCGCTCCCAATAACGCGATGGCAGGGAATTATTATAGCAATAGGGTTTTTTCCATTGGCAGAAGCAGCTGCTCTTATCACCTTAGGATCTCCTAGTCGGTTAGCGATTTCTTGGTAAGAAACTGTTTTGTTAAATGGAATTTCTTCTAATTTATTCCAAACCTTTTTCTGAAAATCGGTTCCTTGAGGGTTGAGTTTTAATTGAAATACAGTTCGAGTTCCTTCAAAATATTCTTGTAATTGCGTAATTGTTGGTTGAAGGTTTTCTGAAATTATGGAAGTTATCTCCACTTCAGTTTCTAAAAAATGAACAGATGCCAATCCATCTTCATTCCCTTTAATTTCTAGACTTCCAATAGGAGTATTTAAATATGCTGTTTCCATAGTATTACCAACCAATATATTTAGGAGGATTAATTTCATTTAGATTTAAATAAACAATCAATTGTCCACGATGATGGGTAACATGATCTTGCATAAGATTTAAAATCTGCAATTTGCTTTTTGTACCCGCAAAGAAATCCACCGTTTCTATTAAATCTTCATCGGGTGTTTTTTCGATAATTTGAATAACACTATCGAACCCTTTTTCTAATTCAATAATAGTTTCTGCTTTACTCAAACCCAAATTAGGCTTCTCTTTTTCGTATTTTATTTCCGTAAAGTAAGAAGTGCTTAGCCATTCCATATTTCCTTTTATATGCAATAATTGCTCTTTAAAACTCATCTGTCTTTCGGTAGGTTTAAAATCATAAAATTCTTCGGGCATTGCTTCTGCAATTTCAATTAAATAATTTTTAGAGTTTTCCCATTTTTCAAGAAAAGCAGTTTTTACAGTAGATTGTTGAGCACTTATTATTGTAAATGATAGTAGCAAAACCAGTAAAATAATTGTAGATTTTTTCATCTTTAATTTTTAATAAATAAACAACTTATATGTTTATAAAGATACTTCAAAAAAGGTTTTTCATCTATAGAAGGATAAAACTGATTGTTCTCACCAATTAATTGTAAAATTTTTAAGACCTTTATAAATTACATTCAATTATATATGCTAGCATTAGAAGATTTTAAAGACCTTGAAAGTGGGAAAATTGATAAAAAAGAGTTTTTTAAAATTCTTAAATCAAAAGTGAGTGATAAACAATTAAAAACAATTCTTTATAATGTAGAATATGAAGATCAATTGGTAAAACTGCAAGCGGAATTAGTGAATCTTCAAAAATGGGTAACGAAACATAAAAAAAGAGTTTGTGTAATTTTTGAAGGGAGAGATGCTGCAGGGAAAGGAGGATCTATTAGAAGAATGGCAGAACATCTAAACCCTCGTTCTAGAAGGATTGTAGCTTTATCTAAACCAACTGAGGTGGAACAGGGACAATGGTACTTTAGGCGTTATATAAAAGAAATGCCTAATCCTGGAGAAATTGTTTTTTTCGATAGAAGCTGGTACAATAGGGCTGTAGTAGAACCTGTAATGGGATTTTGTAACAAACAGCAATATGATAAGTTTATGATTCAAGTCCCAGAATTTGAACATATGCTTTATGAGGACGGAATTATTTTAATAAAATTTTGGTTTTCGGTAACAAAAAAAGAACAACTTAAAAGGTTTGAATCTAGGTTGGCCAATCCCTTGAAAAAATGGAAATTTAGTCCAGTAGATCAAGAGGGGCAAAATAAGTGGAATGAATACACCGATTATAAAGAGCTAATGTTTGTGCATACCCATACTAATTATAGTCCTTGGATTATTATAAAAACCAATAACAAAAAAGAAGCTAGATTAGAAAGTATTCGTTATGTGCTTTCAAAATTTGATTATGAGGGAAAAGGAGATTCTGGGACCCAATTACTTCCAGATCCAAATATTGTACAACGCTACCACAGAACCCTAAAACAATTGGATACTTATGGAGAATAAAATTTCAGAAGAAGATCTACTTTTATTAAATAAGAATAAGAGTTTAAAAATGTTTTTATCTAGCGATAGGTCAAATACAGAAAGGGTCTTGCGATTTTTAAATTATGAAATCCGTTTAAAAAAGTTACAAGAGGAGCTTATTAAACTTCAAAAATGGGTAAAAAAAAATGATGAAAAAATCGTTATTATTTATGAAGGTAGAGATGCTGCAGGAAAAGGTGGCGCTATTAGAAGGGCTACCGAACATTTAAACCCAAGAGAATTTAAAGTAGTTGCATTACCAAAACCTACTGAAGAAGAAATGGGCCAGTGGTATTTTCAAAGATATGTAAACCAATTACCCAAGAAAGGTAGCATCGTATTCTTTGATAGAAGTTGGTATAATAGAGCTATCGTTGAACCCGTTAATGGGTTTTGTACTCAAGAAGAATACGATATCTTTATGAATCAAGTAAACGATTTTGAGAGAATGATTATTGGGTCGGGAGTACGATTAATAAAATTCTACTTTTCAATTTCTAAGAGTGAACAAAAAAAACGGTTTGAGGATATTATTTCAAGTCCGATAAAAAAATGGAAATATAGTGCAGTAGACCAAAAAGCATTAGAGCTTTGGGAGGATTATACCGATTATAAAAAAGAAATGTTCCTTAAAACAGACACAGAAACAGCACCTTGGAAAGTGATAAAAGCCAATAAAAAAACAAGAGCAAGAATAGAAGCTATTGAACATATCTTAGATACCATTCCTTACGAATTTAAAAATGAATCTGTTATTGAACCTATTCGATTTGATAGCTAATCGTAAGATTTCAATTTTTGATATAGCATTTCTAAAAACTCATATCTTTAAAATATTTTTTCACCAATTTAAAAGGATAAATAGCAAATTACTTGTGATCATATAAACTCTAAATAAAGCAGATGAAACCAACATCAATTAATTTTATAGGAATACTATTTCTTTTTTTCTTTGGAATATCTTCAGAAACTATCCATTCTCAAAATTATAATTCAGAATTATACGATGCTATGGAGTATCGATTATTGGGGCCATTTAGAGGAGGAAGATCTGCAGCAGTAGCAGGTGTTCCTAATAAACCTAATCTATTTTATTTTGGAGCAACAGGTGGAGGTGTTTGGAAAACGGAAGATGGTGGGAGAAAATGGAAGAATATATCTGATGGTTATTTTGGGGGCTCTATTGGGGCTATTGCGGTTAGTGTTGATGATCCAAATGTAATCTATGTTGGAGGTGGAGAATCTACTGTAAGAGGAAATGTGTCTTCTGGTTATGGGGTTTGGAAAACCGAAAATGCCGGAAAATCATGGCAACAAATTGGTTTGAAAAAAAGTCGTCATATTCCAAGGTTGGTCATTCACCCAAAAGATCATAATGTCGTTTTTGCAGCGGTGCTAGGAAATATATACAAGCCCACTGCAGAAAGAGGAATATATAAAAGTATAGATGGAGGAAAAACATGGAATCAAAAATTATTTGTCAATGAAAATTCGGGGGCAGTAGATTTAATAATGGACCCTAGCAATCCTAGAATTTTATATGCAGCTACTTGGAATATTAGAAGAACTCCTTACAGTTTAAGTAGTGGAGGAGAAGGTTCTGCACTATGGAAAAGTATTGATAACGGAGAAACTTGGAAAGAAATTTCGAAGAATGAAGGCTTTCCAGAAGGAACCCTTGGTAATATGGGTATTACGGTTTCCCCTGTAAATAATGAAATTGTCTGGGCAATTGTAGAGCACAAAGAAAAAGGAGGAGTGTATAAAAGTACAGATGGTGGGGATACATGGAAACAGATTAATAGCGAACGTAAATTACGTCAAAGGGCTTGGTACTATTCTCGTATTTATGCTGACCCACAAGACCAAAATGTGGTTTATGTTCTCAATGTAAATTACCATAAAAGTTCAGATGGCGGAAAAACCTATAGTACGTTTAATGCGCCTCATGGAGATCATCATGATCTTTGGATAGCCCCTGAAAACCCAAAACGAATGGTAATGGGAGATGATGGTGGAGCACAAACAACATACGATGGAGGAGAAACTTGGAGCACCTATCATAATCAACCTACGGCACAATTTTACAGAGTAACAACAGATAATTCATTTCCTTACCGGATTTATGCTGCACAACAAGATAATTCGACTATTCGGATTTCACATAGAAATGAGGGCTGGAATATTGACGAAGGAGATTGGGAGTCTACGGCTGGAGGAGAAAGCGCACATATTGCCATAGATCCTAATAATAACGATATCGTTTACGGTGGAAGTTATGATGGTTTTTTAACTCGGTACAATCATAAAACAAAAACGGTTAGAAGTGTTAGTGTATGGCCAGATAACCCGATGGGCCATGGAGCCGAGGATATGAAATATCGTTTTCAATGGAATTTTCCAATATTCTTTTCACCACACAATGCTAAAAAACTATATACTTTTTCAAATCAGGTACACATAACAACAAATGAAGGTGAAAGTTGGAAAGTAATTAGTCCAGATTTAACCCGAAACGATTCTACAAAATTAAAATCTTCTGGAGGACCAATTACTCAGGATAATACTTCGGTGGAATATTATTGCACCATATTTGCTGCTGCAGAATCTCCAATTACCGAAGGATTACTTTGGACGGGAAGTGATGACGGACTCGTTCATATTTCTAGAAATGGGGGAGAATCTTGGGAAAATGTAACCCCAAAAGGAATGCCAGAATGGATGATGATCAATAGTATAGAACCTTCCGTTTATGAAGAAGGCACTTGTTATATAGCAGGAACTAAATACAAAACTGGGGACTTTGCGCCCTATCTTTATAAAACAAATGACTTCGGAAAAACTTGGAAAAAAATAACTGATGGAATTCCAAGTGAGCATTTTACAAGAGTACTTAGAGAGGATCCTGTTAAAAAAGGGATGTTATATGCCGGTACAGAAACTGGGCTTTATGTGTCGTTTAACGATGGCTCTAATTGGGAATCTCTCCAATTAAATTTACCTATTGTTCCTATTACAGATTTAAAAGTAAAAGAGAACAACCTAATTGTTGCTACCCAAGGAAGAAGCTTATGGATTTTAGATGATTTAGATTTATTGCAACAACTTTCAGAAGTAAACAACGAAGAAAATATTCTTTTCAAACCAAAAGAAACTTATAGAATGCAAGGCCGTTCTAATAAAGAATCGTTAACCACTGGAACCAATCATCCCTCGGGAGTGATCACTTATTTCTATATTAAAAACTCTGAAGAAAAAGAAATAAAGTTGAGCTATCTCAACTCTAAAAACGATACAATTAAAACGGTAAGTACAAAAAGCGAAAAGGATAAATTTAAAATAAAAGAAGGGTCCAATAGTTTTGTTTGGGATACTCGTGGGGAATCCGCTAAAAAATTGGATGGGATGATTTTATGGTGGGCTAGTATGAAAGCACCAAAAGCGGTTCCGGGAAATTATAAAGTAGTGTTGCAGGTTGGAGAGGAAAGTTTTGCTCAAGATTTTACTATAATTCCTGATGAAAACGCTGAAACCGATATTGCAGGAATGCAAAAGCAATTTGATTTTATTACCGACATCAATAAAACAATAGATAAAGCACACAAATCAATTGAGAAAATAAGAAATATCAATGCTCAGTTAACTTCTTTTCAAGAACAATACAAAGAGGATGATCGAGTAAAGGATCTTGTTGAAAAAGCTAAAAAATTAAATGAGGATTTTTCAGAAATAGAAAAAGCATTATACCAAACACAAAACAAGAGTGGACAGGATCCATTAAATTTCCCTATAAAGTTAACCAATAAGTTAGGGCATTTAAACAGTTTAGTGGGGATGGATGACTTTCCGCCAACGCAACAGGATATCGCAGTAAAAAATGATTTAACAGAAAAAATAAATATTGAATTAGATAAGTTTGATCAATTAATTTCAGATGAAATTAAAGCGTTTAATGAAGCTTTTAATACTTTAAATCTTCAATATTTGTTTATCGAAGAAGGAAATGAATAATAGAAATCAATACGGTGTAATTATTGTTTGAACAAATGTCAAATTGAAGTAAATGAATTTTTATAAAGGATCCTTACGTTTTCGTATTTTTTTAGCAATGATTCTATTGGTATTAGGAGCTTCTATTTTGATAGCTGTAGTTACCATTTTTCAGTACAGTGAGGAAACTAAAGATTATCATAGAGAGCGATTAATCAGAAAGGAAACAGCGATTCGGGAAAATATAGACTATGTAATTAAGAATACTACCTACCCAATTGAAACCGATAAAATCCCCTTAATTTTTAAAAATAAAATATATGAAATTAAGGATATACATCAATTAGAAGTGTACTTGTATGACTTAGAAGGAAATATTTTAATTTCCTCCAAAGCTTCTTTTATAAAGGATTCTACTCGAAATAAGATTTCAAAAAATGTTTTAAACGAATTAAAAAATTCGACTGAAAAGCACTTTATTGAAAAATATAAAGAAAATGATTTTGAATACCAATCTTCCTTTACTTACATTACAGATTCTCAATTTAAGCCCATCGCGATTCTTAATTTACCCTATTTAGAAAATGATGAGTTTTTAAATAAAGAGTTAAAAGAATATTTAGTGCGATTAACTGTTGCCTATCTTTTTATGTTGATTATTGCCATTATTTTGGCATACTTCCTCTCTAAAAACATTACCAGGTCTCTAAATGCAATTAGTGAAAAAATAACTGAAACGCGTTTGGACAAGCGTAATGAGAAAATATTAACCGATGTTTCCTCCCAAGAAATTGCAGCACTAGTAGATGCTTATAACGGAATGATAGACGAACTGGAAAGTAGTGCTGCCCAATTAGCAACCAATGAGCGGGAAGCAGCTTGGCGAGAAATGGCCAAACAAGTTGCTCATGAAATTAAAAATCCTTTAACGCCCATGCGACTTACGGTACAGAGTTTTGAACGAAAGTTTGATCCAAATGACCCAAAGATTAACAAAAAAATGAAGGAATACAGCAATAGCCTTATTCAACAAATAGATACGATGAGTTCTATTGCTTCTGCATTTTCTACTTATGCACAAATGCCTGCACAACAAGACGAAACTTTGGATGTGGTTAAAATTACTAAACTGGCTCTCGATATTTTTACTGAAGATTTTATATACTTCTTTTCTGAAAATGGAGATGTGATTGCCAAATTTGATAGAACACAATTAATTCGGGTGATTACTAACCTTATTAAAAATAGTATTCAAGCAATCCACGAATTGCAACCCGAAACTCCAAGAGTTGAGGTCCATGTGTTTTCTGAAAATAATGATGCAATTATTAAGGTTGTAGATAACGGATTGGGGGTAACAGAAGAAAATAAAAGTAAAATATTTGAACCTAAATTCACAACAAAAACCAGTGGTATGGGCTTGGGCTTGGCTATGGTTAAAAAGATTGTGGAAGCTTATGATGGGGATATTACTTTTATTTCTACTGAAGGAGAAGGCACCACATTTAAGGTTAGATTTCCCATGAAATAATTTCGTTTTTCGTAGTTTTGTTAAACAGACAATTAAGGTCTCGACTGCGCTCGACCAGACCAAAATGATTGTTATTTATGTCTCCTCGAGCGCAGTCGAGAGGTTTTATATTATCAAAATCAATATGCCATACAACAACATTCTTTCAGAATCCCAAAACGGATTAACAACCATCACAATCAACAGACCTTCAAAGCTAAATGCATTAAATAGCGCTACCATAAAAGAGCTTCACCAAGCTTTTAAAGATGCTGATGAAGACAAAAGTTCCAAAGTAATTATCATAACTGGAAGCGGAGAAAAAGCATTTGTAGCTGGTGCAGACATAAGTGAGTTTGCAGATTATTCGGTTGCTGAAGGCGAAAAATTAGCCTCTGACGGGCAAGCATTATTATTCGACTTTATAGCCAATCTATCTACACCAGTAATTGCAGCTGTAAACGGCTTTGCATTAGGAGGAGGATTAGAATTAGCGATGGCGGCACATTTTAGAGTTGCTAGTGATAATGCCAAAATGGGATTGCCAGAAGTATCTTTGGGGGTGATACCAGGTTATGGCGGAACCCAACGTTTACCACAATTAATTGGTAAAGGACGAGCAATGGAAATGATTATGACCGCAGGTATGATAGATGCTCAAAAAGCATTGGATTGGGGCTTAGTAAATCACGTAACTACTTCTGAAGAATTAATTGGTTTAGCTGAAAAGATTGCTTCGAAAATTATGAGAAATTCTTCAGTCGCGATAGCAGCTGCGATTACGGCAATTAATTCGGGTTACGAAGATGGTGAAAACGGTTTTGATACCGAAGTAACTCAGTTTGGAAAATGCTTTGGAACTGCAGATTTTAAAGAAGGAACTACCGCATTTTTAGAAAAAAGAAGAGCAGACTTTCCTGGGGAATAATATGCCATCAACCTACTTTATGAAGCATTATCTATTATTTACTTTTTTACTCTTTTTTTTAGGGTTAAAAGCTCAAGACTCCAACTTAGAGATTATTAAAAGTAAAGTGTTTTCTGATGAAAAATATAAAACCTCATTGCTTTTTGCTAAAGAAGACTCCAATGGAGATATATTTTTAGTACGCAATTATTATAAATCCGTTGCATCACCTATAGGTTATTATATAGAACATTATAATAAAGAGTTAGATTTATTAAAAAGTGAAAAAGTAGAAGTTAACAGAAGTGAATTAAGAGGTATTTATATAAATAATTCTGAAGTCATATTATTGCAATTTAAATACATTCAAAAAGAAAAAAAATACACATTTGTAACATTAACCTCTAAGAAGGAGGAGTTTAATTTCATCGAAAAAGAAGTCTTTTCCATAGATAGAGATAAAATTAAAAGGTATGATTATTTCGGGATTAGAAAAGAAATAGAGTTTAATTATTTAAAAGAATATAAATTTGGAGAGGTTATAGAATCAGATAATAAAAAATTTATTGCAATCAATCTTTTTGTAAAAACCGATAATAAATTAGATAGATTTCAAATAACTGTATTTAATGATAAGTTTGAAAAGGTATTTGAACATATATTAGATAAGATTGTTACTCCAGATAAATCTAAAGAGCCAATAATACATTATCAAAATATTGAATTAGATAATAATGGTAATATTTATCTATTAGGGAAAGTTTTTAACATAGTATCAAAAAAAGAAAAAGCTGAAGGGTCTCCAAAATATAAATACCAACTTTTTAAAATAAACAAACAAGGACAAAAGCAAATACATATTAATAATAGCGACTATTTAATTAATAAACTACATTTAGTAATTAAAAATAATAACCCAACTTGTATTGGGTTTTATAAAATTAAAGATTATAACGATCCTTTAATTCCTAAAAAAACCTCAAAAAAAGGAGTAGTTAAAATAACGATTGATGGTGATTCAGGAGAAGTACTATTGAAATCCTATAAACCTTTTCCAAAAGATTTATTTAAAAACAGTTTTGGTGAAATAATTAACCCTATTAATGTAAATTTTAAATCAAATGATATAAAAATTAAAAATTCGGTTATTAATAAAAATGATATTGTAATCAATTGTGAAGAATCTATTATAGTAACAAATGATTATGGTCAAGCTTCATTTAATTATGGAGATATTATATCTTTTAAAATTAATAGTAATGGAGAATTAATTTGGGTAAAAGGTATTCAGAAAAAACAGGGTACAGGAAAATTAGATAATCTAGCTTATGTTTCATTTGCTTCTTTAACAAAGAATAATTTAAATTACTTTTTATTTAATGCGAGTGAAATTAAACAACTTAAAAATAATAAATCATTATTTAAGCTTAAGAAAAACAAAAGGAATTTATATGTTTATACTATTAATGATAGGGGAGATGAAAACTATAAACTTCTAGACCCTGATAAGTTAAATAATATTAATGTAGAAGTTAGGTTTGGAGTATTATTAAAAGAAAACTCCATATTATTAGAAGCAGAATCAAACGACAAACCATTATTAGTTAAAATCACTAAAAATTAAGTCTTACTTTTTCCCCTCCCATTCCCCATAGAACTGAGCTAAAAACCCTTCCATATATTCATGGCGTTTTTGGGCTATTTGTTTAGCGGTTTGGGTATTCATTTTATCTTTTAGAAGCAACAATTTTTCGTAAAAGTGATTGATGGTGGGAGCTTTAGAAGCTTTATAAACTTCAGGAGACATATTAAGGTTTGGCTTAATTTCTGGATCATAGAGTTTTCTGTTTTTAAAGCCGCCGTAATTAAAACAACGAGCTATACCCATAGCTCCAATAGCATCTAATCGATCTGCATCTTGTACTATATCTAATTCTTTCGATTTAAATTCTTGTGTTTTATTTCCACCTTTAAATGAAATGTTTTCAATGATTTTAATTACGTGAGCAATAACTTCTTTAGCTACATTTTCAGAAGTTAAAAAATCGCTAGCTTTTTTTGGACCTATAGATTCGTCACCATCGTAAAATTTAGAATCTGCAATATCATGAAGTAAAGCTCCTAAAACTACTACTAAAACATTAACGTCTTCCGTTTTTGAAATCAATAAGGAGTTTTTATAAACCCTTTCAATATGAAACCAATCATGACCACCCTCTGCATTGGCAAGTTCTTTTTTAACAAAAGCTATCGTGTTTTCAAGAAGTGGTGAATGATTCATTTTTAAAAGATATCCGACTTAATTTGAGCTTCAACTTTATCGATTAACGCTTCAATTTCAACATCTGCTATTTTAATAAAAGGATGTAAGGTGTATTTAACTCTTACTCCTAAAGGCATAGGAAACATACCATGTTTTTGAAGTTTCCAAGAATTATTTATAGTGATAGGAAGTACATAAGCATCCGGCATTTTTTTAATTAAAACCGCCAGGCCTTTACGTTGAAATGCTTTAGGCTTGTTTGTTTTGCTACGAGTTCCTTCAGGAAAAATAACGCCACTTCGCTTATGTTGGTTAAGATAATCGGCAAATTTAAACATGGCTGTTATGGCTTGCCTGGGATTATTTCGATCGATTAATGCAGCACCACCATGTCTTAGATTATAAGATACCGAAGGAATCCCTTTTCCCAATTCTATTTTTGAAACAAATTTTGGGTCTATTTTCCTTAAATGCCAAACCAACGGAGGGATGTCCCATAAGCTTTGATGATTAGAAACCACAATTATTGGAACGTCCTTGGGGAAATCTTTTAAAGTTTTTAGTTGAAAGGAAGTTCCTAAAACTCTAAGACTAGCAAGAATTGAAAAATTAAGGTATTCTACACTTTTTCTGTGAGCCTTGTAGCCAAATAAGGTATTACAAACCCATTGTATGCCATGAAAAACCACTAAAACCAATCCAAATAACAGATAAAATATAGCTGTCATGGGATAACTGAGAATGTGAGCGATTTGTTTCATGAAAATACCCGCATCCCAAGTTATCAGGAGCGGGTTTTATTAATTAAGTTTTAACAAACTTCGTTATAAGCATCTTTTAGATTATCAGAAATCATATCTGCTGGACGACCTTCAATATGGTGACGTTCTAACATATGAACTAACTCTCCGTCTTTAAATAATGCCATACAAGGAGAACTTGGCGGAAAAGGAATCATTAATGCACGAGCTGCATCTACAGCCTCTCTATCTACTCCTGCAAATACAGTTACGATTTGATCCGGTTTTTTGTCATTTTGTAATGACATTGCAGCAGCAGGTCTTGCGTTAGCAGCCGCACAACCACATACAGAATTTACAACTACTAGAGTAGTGCCCTCTTTACTAAGCGCTTGATTAACTTCTTCTGCATTAAATAATTCGGTGAACCCAACTCTGGTTAGGTCTTCACGCATTGGTTTTACTAATTCTGGTGGGTACATATTTTTATTGATTTATTGTGTAACAATTTTTTGGCAAAGGTAACTAATTTAGAGACTCTTAATTAATTTTAGATATTTAAAAGAAAGTTAAATTGTAATAATGTAGTTATACTTTATTATATTTTAAGTGCTGTTTTGGGGATAGGAGTTTTATATATTTGCCATTTAAATTTATTTATTAAAAAAGATTATGATACGTTGGATTATTGCAATTATTGGATATTCTCTCTTTCGGTTTCCAGGAGCTATTTTAGGTTTTTTACTGGGAAGTGTTTTCGAGAATTTTAATAAGTCTAAAGGTGGGGGACAATCCATTTTTACTCAGTCTAGAGGGCAAGTTTCCCCTGCTGAATTTGAATTAAAGTTACTGTCTTTAGCCTCTATTGTTATTAAAGCAGACGGGACTGTAAATCAAAAAGAATTAGATTTTGTAAGACAGTATTTTGTGCAAGCTTATGGTAAAGACCACGCCAATGCAACCTTCAAAGTTTTTAATGAACAAATAAAAAAACAACAGCTTTCTTCTCAAACTATTTGTTCTTTTTTAAAGCAACAAATGCGATATGAATCTCGCCTTCAAATTTTACATTTTCTATTTAGTATTTCGAAAGCAGATGGGCACGTAAGCGAAGCTGAAGTTGATGAAATAAATAGTATATCAGGATTTTTAGGAATCAATCATCGAGATTTTGAAAGTATTAAAGCCATGTTTTTTAACAATCCAGATAGTGCTTATAAAATTTTGGAAATTGATAGGACTGCAAGCACTTCTGATATTAAAAAAGCTTACCGAGAAATGGTAAAAAAATACCATCCAGACAAACTACAACATATGGATGAGGTATACCAAAAAGGGGCAGAGGAGAAATTCAGAAAAGTTCAAGAAGCCTACGAACAAATTCAGAAAGAAAAGGGGTTTTAATTTTCTGTTATCACAATGAGTGGTTTCTCCTAGTATAGATTCTATTATGAGATTGCTTCGTCGTTTCTTCCTCACAATGACATTTTTAATTAGAATAACGAATATCGAATTTTGAAGTGATTTCATTTTCAACTTCAATTTCAATTTCAGATTCAGTTTAATTATTAATTTAGATAAGCCTAAAAATAAAATTAGGGTTTGGTAAAAAAATGATTACTTTTGCCAAATGTTTACATTAGCAGAAGAAAATTATTTAAAAGCAATCTATCATTTAGAAAAAGATAGTAAGGTTGGGGTTAGCACCAACGCTATTGCTGTAAAATTGAATACGCAACCTTCCTCGGTAACCGATATGGTTCAGAAATTGGCGAATAAAAAAGCACTTTCTTACCAAAAATACAAGGGATCTTTATTAACGAAAGAAGGAAAAAAAATAGCTGCAAATGTGATTAGAAAGCATAGGTTATGGGAAGTTTTCTTGGTTGAAAAATTAAAATTTCAATGGGATGAGGTTCATGAGATTGCAGAACAATTAGAGCATATAAAATCGGAAGAATTAATTAAAAGATTGGATGTTTTTTTAGACCATCCCGATTTTGATCCACACGGAGATCCCATACCAGATGAAAATGGAATTATAAAACCAACCGAAAAGAAATTACTTTCAGAATTACAAAAAGACCAACGAGGAATTTGTGTTGGAGTAAAAGAATCCAGCACACAATTTTTACAATATCTCGATACTAGAAATATTGGAATTGGGACCACCATAAAAGTAATAGATAAAGAAGAGTTTGATGATTCGATGACCATACAAGTAGGAGAAACTAAGCTTCATATAACAGATAAAATAGCTAATAACTTATATATAAATACGCATTAAAAAATGAAAAAAAATTCAATACTTATAATTTGTATGTTTTTATCAATTGGGCTTTTTGCTCAGAATGATACTAATAATAATGAGGAATCAATTCCAGAAATGATTACGGATAGACCTGATGCAACAGAATCTCCAAATGCAGTGCCATTTAAAATGCTTCAAATAGAAACAGGGGGTTTATATGCTTCTAATAAGGATAATGGAGTTAAAACAGAATTATTTAATTACAATAACACTTTGTTACGTTACGGTCTTTTTAAAAATTTTGAATTGCGTTTAGCTTGGGCAATATCAGACACTAAAGAAAGTATTGATAATCAAGATTCAAAAGTAATTGCAAGCGGGTTTGCACCTTTAGTTCTGGGTGCTAAAGTTGCAATTGTTGAAGAGAAAGGATTATTGCCAGACATTGGATTAATGATTCATATGGCACTACCATTTTTAGCATCAGAAGATTATAAGCCAGAGACAACAAGTGTTAGTTTTAGATTTGCATTTGCACATACATTAAATGAAAAATCAAGTATTTCTTATAATCTAGGTGCACGTTGGGGAGATGATAGTCCAGAAGCAGCGTATATATATACCCTATCTTATGGATATAGCATTACAGACAAGTTTGGAGCTTATACAGAATTATATGGGAATATGCCTGAAGATTCAAGATCCAATCATTCTTGGGATGCAGGATTAACCTACTTGATTAAGCATAATTTACAATTAGATGCAACTATTGGGAGTGGACTATCTGAAAATCAAGATATTTTGCTTAGTGCAGGGGTAAGTTTTAGAATACCAAATTAATATTATTATGAGAAAAATATTCTTAGTCATTATTGTCCTTTCTTTTTTTAGTTGCAAGGAAAATGAAAAGAAATCTGGTAAAATAAAAGTAGTTACCACCACCACCATGATTACCGATTTAGTTTCAATTATTGGTGGAGATGCAATTGAAGTGAATGGTCTTATGGGAGCTGGAGTTGACCCTCATTTATACAAAGCGAGTGAAGGTGACGTGACCAAACTTTTTGAAGCAGATATTATCTTTTATAACGGTTTACATTTAGAAGGTAAATTAGTAGAAGTTTTTCAAAAAATGAAGCAAAAAAAGCAAATTGCTCTAGCTAATAATTTGCCCAGTGATAAATTAATTGGATCAGAATATTTTGCTTCTAATTACGATCCTCATGTTTGGTTTGATATTTCATTTTTTAAATTATTTGCAGAACAAGTTACACATACTTTAATTTCTGAAGACCCAAAAAACAAATTGTTATTTATTGAAAATAGTGAGGAGTTTATTGAAAAATTAAATGAGTTGGAAAATAAATTAACTCAATTAATAAATCAATTGCCAGAAGAGAAAAGGATTTTAGTAACTGCACATGATGCATTTAATTATTTTGGAGCATCTTTTGGATTTCAAGTTGTAGGGTTACAAGGACTATCTACTGCTACAGAAGCTGGTGTTCAGGATGTTCAAAGACTTTCAGAATTTATTATTACAAATAAGGTAAAAGCAATTTTTGTTGAAAGCTCTGTCCCTAAAAAGACGATTGAGGCGCTTACAGAAGCGGTTAAATCTAAAGGATATCAGGTAGAAATTGGAGGATCATTATACAGTGATGCATTAGGTAATAAGGGAACTTTAGAAGGAACTTATTTAGGCATGTATGAACATAATGTTACAACTATTGTAAATGCATTAAAATAATTTAGATGAAAGATTCAATTGCAGTTCGTGTAGACGATTTAACGGTAGCTTATAATTATAAACCAGTTTTATGGGATATTGATTTAGAAATACCAGAAGGAGTCTTAATGGCAATTGTCGGCCCAAATGGTGCAGGGAAATCTACATTAATTAAATCAATTTTAGGAATCATAAAACCGATTGCTGGAAGTATTTCAATTTATGATAAACCCTATAAAAAGCAAAGAAAACATGTAGCGTATGTACCACAAAAGGGAAGTGTAGATTGGGATTTTCCTACTACTGCACAAGATGTTGTTTTAATGGGAACTTATGGGGATCTAGGATGGATAAAAAGACCTGGGAATAAAGAAAAAAAACAAGCATTAGAAGCTTTAGAAAAAGTAGGCATGCTTGCTTTTAAAAACAGACAAATAAGTCAGTTAAGTGGTGGTCAACAACAGCGAATTTTTCTTGCACGGGCCTTAGTTCAAAACGCTTCTATCTATTTTATGGACGAACCGTTTCAAGGAGTAGACGCATCTACAGAAATTGCTATTATAAATATACTTAAGGAATTACGAAAATCTGGAAAAACGGTAGTAGTCGTACATCACGATTTGCAAACTGTTCCAGAATATTTTGATTGGGTAACTTTTTTAAATGTAAAAAAAATAGCCACAGGACCTGTAAAAGATATTTTTAATGATGATAATCTCACAAAAACTTATGGGATAAATTATAAAGTAGCTATAAATAAATAATGAATTTTTCAGAATACTTTTCCTTACTTTTTTCAGATTATACCTTGCGCACGATTAGCTTAGGAACTGCATTATTGGGTGCTATTTGTGGAATGCTTGGAAGTTTTGCTGTTTTAAGAAAACAAAGCTTATTAGGGGATGCAATTTCTCATGCTGCATTGCCAGGAATTGCGCTAGCTTTTTTAATTACAGGAGCAAAGGATTCAAATGTTTTGCTATTAGGTGCTCTTGTAAGTGGGTTAATAGGGACTTTTTGGATCCGTTCTATGGTTACAAAAACGCATCTTAAAAGTGATACTGCACTAGGTTTGGTCTTATCATTATTTTTTGGTTTTGGGATGTTATTGTTAACATTCATCCAAAAACAACCCAATGCCAATCAAGCGGGATTAGATAAATATTTATTTGGTCAAGCAGCAACATTAGTTGAAATAGACGTTCAAATTCTATTATTAGTAACTACCGCTAGTTTATTTATATTACTCCTCTTTTGGAAAGAATTTAAAATATTACTTTTCGATGTTGAGTATGCAAATACATTAGGGTTTAATACAAAGCTACTAGATATTCTTATTACCTTTCTTATTGTTTTAGCGATAGTACTTGGATTACAAACTGTAGGAGTAGTACTTATGAGCGCAATGCTTTTAGCTCCTGCAGCAGCTGCAAGACAATGGACTAATAAATTGAGTGTTATGGTAGGTTTAGCAGCTGTTTTTGGAGCATTTTCTGGAGTTATAGGAACAGCTATTAGCGCTAGTCAAAACAATTTATCAACTGGACCAGTAATTGTTCTTATTGCAGGTTGTTTTGTGTTTATATCGTTTATTTTCTCTCACAAAAGAGGATTGCTTTTAAGAGAATATAAATTCCGTCAGAATAGAAGAGAGTTGCATCATAATAAAACATTATTATTTATGTATGAAATAGCTAAAAATCATACAGATATAGGGCATCCACATGCTATTAAAATTTTAAATAATTTTCATGGCTTTACCATAAAAACCTTAAAACAACTGGAAACAAAGGAGTTTATTTTAGTGTCTGGGCAAGATTGGTCACTTACAAAAAAAGGATACCATCATGCTACATCTATGTTTATACAAAACGAAATAGAAAATGTCAACACCACAAATTGAAATTCAACTTATTGCTGTTGTTGTAGCAATAGCTTGTGCCATTCCTGGAGTTTTCTTGGTATTACGTAAGATGGCGCTTATTAGTGATGCTATAAGTCATTCTATTTTGCCAGGTATCGTTCTTGGGTTTTTAATAACCCATGATTTAAACTCTCCGATATTAATTTTATTTGCAGCAATTTTTGGAGTTATTACGGTGGTTTTAGTTGAAGCTATTCAAAAAACAGGTTTAGTTAAAGAAGACACTGCAATAGGATTAGTATTCCCTGTTCTTTTTAGTATTGGTGTTTTGCTTATTGCTAAAAATGCTAACGATGTACATTTAGATATTGATGCAGTATTATTAGGAGAATTAGCTTTTGCACCCTTTGATCGTTTATTAATTGGCGACCAAGATTTTGGTCCAAAATCTCTTTGGGTTATGGGGACTATTTTAATCAGTACTTGTGTTCTTTTGTTTCTGTTTTTTAAAGAACTAAAGGTGAGTACTTTTGATGCAGGATTGTCATCGGCTCTAGGATTTTCTCCAATAGTACTTCATTATGGATTAATGTCAATTTCTTCCATTACAGTAGTTGGAGCGTTTGATGCTGTTGGTGCAATATTAGTAGTAGCTTTAATGATTGCTCCAGCAGCAGCAGCATATTTACTTACATCAAATTTAAAAAAGATGCTGTTTTTATCTATACTCTTTGGCATTATTTCTGCTCTTGGAGGTTATTGGTTGGCTCATTTTTTAGATGCATCGATATCTGGTTCCATAACAACCATTTTAGGAGTCTTATTCTTAATAGTATATCTAACTGCACCGAAGAAAGGATTGATTTCAGTTTTAATAATGCATAAACAACAAAAAAAGGAAGTGATGTTACTTACTTTTATGCTACATTTAAATAATCATTCTGAAACTACGGAACGCCATATAAATCATTTAAATGAGCATATAAATTGGCAAAAGATAAAATCCAAAGAAATATTAGATTTAGCGTTAAAAAATAATCTTATATTGATAAATAATGAAATAGTGAGTTTAACCGATAAGGGGCAGGAATTTACAAACCTTGCTATTGACTATATTGTTACTAATACGGATGAAAAAATTGAACACATGAAAGATGATTTTTTCTTATTTAGAGGTTAAGTTATTGATTTTATATAAACTAAAATGACATGAAAAATATATTTGTTATCCTATTTATAGTATTTACAAACGTAACTTTTGGTCAAAATGAGGATGTTAAATCCCCAAAAATTACTATTAAAATTCCATTGGGAGAAAGCATTACCTTAGAAAATCATGAGATAAAATTTACTGAAGTTCTAGAAGATTCTCGTTGCCCAGAAAATACGACATGTATCTGGGCAGGAAGAGCAAGAGTATTCGTTGAGGTTTCAGAAAAAGGAAAAGAAAAAATTGAAAAAACATTAATTTTCGGGAAAGTAAATAAAGGAGAATCCGATGATAAAGAATTGTTTTCTTATAACAATTCAAAAGTAATTGGTCTAAAGTTAAACCCTTATCCAAATTCTAAAGAAGCTGTTGCGAATGCTCCCTATGAGCTGTTAGTGTATTTGGATAAATAATAATTATGTTTTGCCCTAATTTTCGGATGTTTTTCAACAAGATAATAGTATGGCTTGTTTGAATATATTTAAAAAAATGAAATATTTAACCTTAATTCTTTTAATGATAACGACTTTAGGTTGTTCACATTATATAATTAATGATGCTGGATATGTTCGTCCTCCTAAAAATTACAAGTTTAGTTATCGTAATCAAGTTCAAAATTTAGTAAGTAATGAACAGATAGATACTACGGCTGTTTATTACCTAAACAATTGTAATATCTATAGAACATCTGATGAATACAAGTATAGAGATCATTATATTAGATTTTATGCAAACGGCAAGTTTAAAATTCAAGGGGTAAAAGAATTTCCAAAAATAGAAGATGTAAATAATATAAATTTGGGAATTGTAGGTTATTACAAATTAAAAGGCAATGTAATAAAAATGCAAATATACTCCGATATAGAAGCTGGTTCAGATCAATTAGAATTTGGTCTTATTGATGAAGATAAGAACTTGATTTTACTAAGTGATAATCCGAGATCAACATTCGGTATAGGATATTCAGAAAGTGGGATAAAAAGGAAAATACAGAATCAGAATATTATGAACCCAAAACGATATAAAAAGGTCAAAATTGAAAAAATGACTTACAATGAACCTAATTGGTAAAAAACTATGTTTAATATTTATTCCAATTCAAAGATTTCACAAAATATATTTTAGGCACCATCCTGACTATAAAACCTCTTAATGACAACCACAATCGTTTTTTCCACACTTGGTGTTTCCACCATCAATTGTTTCAAAAGTTTTTCCTTTAGATCCAAAAATAGGATTCCATACCAGCTTTTTAAGTAAAAACCCTGCTGCTAATGTGAATGTTATTATGACTAATATTGTTTGTAACATATTATTTTAAAATTTGATAAGCAATTAAAGCGGTGATGTATGCAATTGCTGTCATGGAAACTAATTGCCAAATAGGCCAACGCCATGAATTGGTTTCGCGTTTAACAATAGCCAAAGTACTCATACATTGCATTGCAAAGGCGTAAAATAATAATAAAGAAATTCCACTTGCTAAATTAAATAAGGGCTTTCCGGTTCCGGGAATTATTTCTGCCCGCATTCTGTTTTTTATGGTTTCTTCATCATCAGACCCTACACTATAAATCGTTGCTAAGGTACCTACAAACACCTCTCTTGCTGCAAATGAACTTATTAAGGCAATTCCGATTTTCCAATCGTAGCCCAAGGGTTTTACAGCAGGTTCTATAAATTTTCCAGCAATACCAATATAGGAATGCTCTAATTTATAAGATGCGATTTTCGTGTCTATTTTTTCTTGATCTAGGTTTTGTGAAGAATTATTGTTTATTACTATTTCTTCAGCATTATTAAAATCACCAGGGCCATAGGATGCCAATACCCATAATATAATGGAGATGGCTAATATAATTTTACCAGCTCCAAATACAAATGCTTTTGTTTTTTCAATTACATTTAAAGTCACGTTTTTAAGCATCGGAATTTTATAATTAGGCATTTCAATTACAAAAAAGGATTTACTTTTTACCTTTAAGTACTTATCTAAAGTATATGCAGCAAGAATTGCAGAACCAAAACCTAACAAATAGAGACCTAATAATGTTAATCCTTGTAAGCTAAATATTCCCCAAATACGTCCTTCAGGAATAACGATGGCTATTATAATTAAATAAACAGGAAGTCTTGCGGAACAAGTAGTAAATGGAGTTACTAAAATTGTGATAAGACGCTCTTTCCAATTTTCAATATTACGAGTTGCCATAATAGCTGGAATAGCACAAGCAGTTCCTGAAACTAAAGGGACAATACTTTTTCCACTTAAGCCAAAACGGCGCATTACTCGATCCATTAAAAATACTACTCTACTCATATAACCACTTTCTTCTAGAAGGGATATAAATAGAAAAAGGAAAGCGATTTGTGGAATAAATATTACTATTCCACCTAGTCCAGGGATAATTCCTTCAGAAATTAAATCTGAAAATTTTCCAGAAGGTAAATTAATTTTTAGCCACTCACTTAAGGAAGTAAAAGAACCATCAATAAAGTCCATTGGGTAAGTACTCCATTCAAAAATAGCTTGAAAAATAACAAATAGAATAGAAATAAAAATCACATAACCCCATACTTTATGGGTTAGAACTCTATCAAATCTACTTCGTAAATCTTTAGCATTTTCTTTATCAATCTTTAGTGTTTCCTTTAGTACTTTATTGATAAATTGATAACGAACTATAGTTTCTTTCTGTTTTAAACGTTTAAGATTCCCTATAGATTCTGTTTGAAAAGGAACTTCTCCTTTTATGGTATTCCTATTTAATTTACCAAAACTAATATCATGGGTAATCACCAACCATAGTTTGTATTGGTCTTGACTTGGAAAAGCTTTCTTTAGTCTTTCAAAATATTCTGGAGCAATAGAAGATGCGTTTAAACAAGGCTCTATGGAAAGTTGTTGGTAGTTTGAAATCAGTTCTTTTAAATTCTCAAATCCAATTCCCTTTCGAGAACTTACCAATGCAATTTTAGTGTTTAATTCCTTTTCTAATTTTTCAATATCTAATGTTATGGCTTTACGTTTCATCCGATCGGCCATATTAATAACCAGAATGGAAGGAATCCCCAAATCTTTAATTTGCGTAAAAAGCAGAAGATTTCTTTTTAGATTTTCTATATCGGCAACAACAATAGCAACATCAGGATAATCCTTGTCATTTTTGTTTAACAACAATTCAATGACCACATTTTCATCTAAAGAGGAAGCATTGAGACTGTAAGTTCCGGGTAAATCAATAATATGTGCTTTTAGATTACGATGTAATCTGCAAGTCCCTTGTTTTTTCTCTACTGTGATTCCTGGGTAATTCCCAACTTTTTGATTGAGGCCAGTTAGGTTATTAAAAACAGAAGTTTTCCCTGTATTAGGATTACCAATGAGTGCAACATTTATTTGTTTAGCCATTGATAAGTTCAATTTCAATCTGTGAAGCCATATCTTTTCTTATGGCAAGATGACTCCCGTTTATAGTAAGATATAAGGGATCGCTAAATGGTGCAGCTTGAATGAGCATTACTTCATTGCCTGGAAGACAACCCATCTCTAAAAGTTTTAATGGTACAACGTCTACCGAAAACTCTTTGATAATAGCACGTTGTCCAATTTTTAAAGATGCAATAGACCTCATATTCTTATTTAGATTCATTTTAAACAACAAAAGTAGACTATCTAATGGACATGGAGAAATGTAGGGTAAAAAAGTTTTTTAAATAAGACCCCTTCTAGGATTCTAATCTTTTTTAAGAATCTGAATGTCATTTAAGAGCTGTACAATATCCTCTTCTTTTGTACCGTCATAAAAGCCTCGAATGCGTTTTTTTTGGTCTACTAAAATAAAATTTTCGGTATGGATCATATCGTATTCATCGCCATTTCCATCTTCTTTTACAGCAAGGTAAGATTTTCGAGCAAGGGCATAGATTTGTTTTTTATCGCCAGTAACTAAATTCCATTTTGCATCATTCACTCCTTTTTCAAGGGCATACTTTTTTAATTGTGCTACACTATCGATAGCTGGAGTTACAGAGTGTGACAATAGCATAACTTCGGAATCCTTTTTTAATTTTTCTTGAAGTACAATCATATTATCAGTCATGATTGGACAAATGGTTAAACAGGTTGTAAAAAAGAAATCGGCAACATATATTTTGTCCTTATAATCTTCTTGAGTAATGGTTTTACCGTTTTGGTTGATCAATGAAAAATCGGCAATAGTGTGGTATTTTATTACGTGCTGAATGGTACTATCTACCAATTCTGCATTCACTTTAGCAGGTTGAAAAACCGGTAATACTTCTTTTGGTTTTAGTATTTGATAAATGATCGTAATAATTATGCAGGATATTACAAAAAGGACTATCGCCAAAAATTTAAATCTAGAAAAAAACTGAAGCATAAAATAAATAATAGCAGAAGATTAATAATCGCAAAGGTAGATGACAATTATCATAAAACAATATTGTTATGTTTAGTAATTTCGTAAGGATTGAATAAAAAAACTTAATTTAATTCTCCCTGTTATGAAAATAGTATTTTTCCTTCCCTTAGTTCTACTTTCTTTTATAGTCAATGCTCAAGATTATCAAAAGGATTTTTCTACTACAATTGAAGCTGAAACAAAATCAGCAGAAAAAATTATAAACGCCACTAGAAATTTAAATACAGGAAACTATGATTTAAAATATCATAGATTAGATTTAGAAATAGATCCAAACGTAGCTTTTATCGAAGGAGATGTTACCTCTTATTTTTTAGCCAAGGATAATCTAGATGAAATAACTTTTGAATTATCAGATAATATGACGGTTTCTGAAGTTACACAAAGGGGAAGTACTTTAAGCTTTGCACAAAATAGCGATGATGAGGTAGTAATCACATTGCCCGTAACGCAGAATATAGGTGTGTTAGATTCTTTAACGATACATTATTCAGGAAATCCCATAAGTTCAGGGTTTGGGTCCTTTGAGCAGTCTACGCATGATGGAGATCCTATAATTTGGACACTTTCTGAACCTTTTGGAGCTTTAGGTTGGTGGCCTTGCAAACAAGACTTGAATGATAAAATTGATGAGATTGATGTGTATATTACTACACCTCAATTTAATCCAACAAATGAAGAATATTTTGCTGTAAGTAATGGGTTAGAGCAAAGTCAGGTAGTAACTGGAATTAATAAAACCACTCATTTTAAGCATCAATATGCAATTCCAGCTTATTTAATTGCGATTGCTGTTACTAATTATGAAGTGTATTCTCACGAAGTTGCTAATAATGGAAACCCTTTTGATATTGTAAACTATGTTTATCCAGAGGATTTAAGTTATGCTCAAGCCAATACACCTATTACGGTCGATATCATGAATTTTTTTACTGAGACCTTTGAAGAGTATCCTTATGCAGACGAAAAATATGGTCACGCCCAATTTGGTTGGGGAGGAGGAATGGAGCACACTACAATTTCATTTATGGGAGGATTTTCACGAGGTTTAGTTGCTCACGAGCTTGCACACCAATGGTTTGGAGATAAAATTACCTGTGGAAGCTGGCAAGATATCTGGTTGAATGAAGGATTTGCTACATTTTTAACTGGCTTGTCGATTAAACATTTAGATGGAGAAGCAAGTTTTAAATCTTGGAGGTCAGGTAAGATAAATAGTGCTACATCTAGTACTAGTGGTTCGGTTTATGTTCCTGCCCAAGACACCACCAATGTTGGTAGAATTTTTAGTAGTAGATTGAGTTATAACAAACCTTCAATGGTGTTGCATATGTTAAGTAGAGAAATGGGAGAAGCAACATTTTATGAAGCGGTGCAAGCCTATTTAGCAGATCCAGAATTTGCATACGGGTATGCAAAAACCGCTGGCTTTCAAGCAAAAATGGAAGAAGTTAGTGGGCAAGATTTAACCGAGTTTTTTAACGATTGGATTTATGGAGAAGGTTATCCAAGTTATACCGTAGAATGGGACCGTATTAACGCATCTCAAATTAGTATCCTTGTAAATCAGACACAAAGCCATAGCTCTGTCAGTTTTTTTGAAGCTCCCATTACCTTAAAAATATTTGGTAATGAAGGTGAGGAAATCGATATTATATTAGACAATACCACCAATGGACAGGAATTTATAGAGGATATCGCCTTTGATATTGGCCTTATTGCTTTTGATGTGGATCGCCATATAATTTCAAAAAACAATACCGTGATATTAGGACTTAGTGAAAATTCGATTGCTAATAAAATTGTTATTTTCCCTAATCCTTCTATAGATTCGTTTTATATAAACAAACCTAGTTCGGTCGAAATACATACAATAAAAATTTATTCGGTTTTAGGACAATTAATAAAGGAGCAATCTTTTTCAGAAACAATAGAAATCAACGAATTGTCCTCGGGATTGTACTATATTAATTTTGAAACCAATTTTGGAAGAATTCAAAAAACTTTGCTAAAACAGTAATTAACTTTTTGTATGGACCATTTATAACATTAATTCTTTATTTTTGCACGTTAATTTTATAGACTATGAGTCCATTTGCTGTTAAAGCGATCCAGCTTTTATTAAGCCTTTCCTTATTAATTGTACTACACGAGTTGGGACATTTTATCCCTGCTAAATTATTTAAAACACGTGTTGAAAAATTTTATCTATTCTTCGATGTAAAGTTTTCTTTATTTAAAAAGAAAATAGGAGAAACTACTTACGGTATAGGTTGGTTGCCATTAGGAGGATATGTGAAAATATCTGGAATGATCGATGAAAGTATGGACAAGGAACAAATGGCTTTACCACCACAACCTTGGGAATTTAGATCTAAACCAGCTTGGCAACGATTAATTATCATGTTAGGTGGAGTTACGGTAAACATTATTGTTGGAGTTATAATATACATTTGTATTTTTTACTTCACAGGACAAAAAATTGTTACTGCAGAAGAGATGCCAAATGGTTTTTCAGTTTCTCAAACCTTTAAAGATTTAGGCTTTAAGAATGGAGATCAAGTTTTAAAACTGAATGGAGAAGAATTAGAAAACCTAAATAATTTAAATAAATCTTTATTTCTTAGAGATGTAAACTCTATAACAGTAAGGCATCTTGAAGGAAATACAGAAACATTAAGCGTCCCTGAAGATATTGGGATGACCATGTTTAAAGCTGGAGAGTTACAGCCTTTTCAGCCCGTTCGAACTACTGTATTGGATACAGTAATTCCTAATTACCCAGCTGAAAAAGCAGGCTTACTAATAGGGGATAAAATAGTTTCAGTTGATGGTGTAGATGTGACTATGTGGGCAGATCTTTCAGAACAAATTTCTAAAAAAGCAAATACAAATGTGGATTTAGAAGTAGAAAGAAATGGAGAAATACAACATATTTCTATTCAGCCTAATGAAGATGGAAAAGTAGGGATTAATAATTACGGGAGAGAATATGTAGGAGCTTTTAAAACTGTAAAATATAGTTTTGTACAAAGTTTGGGTAGAGGTACTGCATACGGGTATAATATATTAAAAGATTATGTTAAGCAGTTTAAATATGTATTTACTAAAGAAGGGGCAACACAAGTAGGTGGCTTTGGAGCTATTGCTAATTTATTTCCTGGAGAATGGAGTTGGTTAGCATTTTGGCATACTACAGCATTAATATCTATTATATTAGCCTTTATGAACATATTACCTATCCCTGCATTAGATGGGGGGCACGTGGTGTTTTTATTGTATGAAATGGCAACAGGACGCAAGCCAAACGAAAAGGTGATGGAATACGCACAGATGGCAGGATTCTTTCTATTAATTGCTTTGGTATTGTTTGCAAATGGGAATGATATTTATCGTTGGTTATTTAAATAAGTAAAAACTTATAAAAACGTTTGTTACAGATAAAAAATAATTTATATTTGCACCCGCTTAAGCAGCTAAGAAACGTTGAATAAGTAATACAAGTTCTTAAAAATAGTAAATTAAAAATAAATTCCTCTTTAGCTCAGTTGGTTAGAGCACCTGACTGTTAATCAGGGTGTCCTTGGTTCGAGTCCAAGAAGAGGAGCAAAATACGTCCAATCTATTAATTTAGGTTGGATTTTTTGTTTTAAAGTGTTTTTTGTTTGCACATAGTTTGCACAACCTTGACCATAATACTCCAGAGATATGGCAAATGTGAAGACTACCTTAGACACCCGAAGAGCAAAATCTGACGGTAAATTCAACATCATTTTTAGAATCACGCACCAGAGAAAGATTCACACAATTAATTCAGGTGTTTCACTACTTAAATCAATGTGGAATGCAAAGAAGAACATGATTAGTGATGCACACCCCAATTCAAAGCTTATAAACATTAAACTCCAAGAGAATCATTACAAAATACAACATGCATTACTGTTGTTAGATGATAATTTTACCATTTACAGGCTTAAAAGGATGTTGTGTAGTGAATCTGAGGACACCACAGATACATTTAATGTTTTTTCCAATAAGATTATACAACAAATGATGGAAGAGGGTAGAACAGGTAATGCATTGGTCTACCAAACAGCAGTGAACAGACTTATTACCTTTTGTGGAGATAAAATTACTTTTGATAAGATAGATTACAAGCTATTAACGGAATTTATCCATCATTTAAAGGTAGAAGGACTAAAAACCAACAGTATTTCTAACTATTTACGATCTATTAGAGCCATCTATAATAAAGCAATAAAATACAAGCTTGTAGATAGAGCTAAATATCCATTCTATGATATTAGTATTAAGTCCCAGAGAACAGCAAATAGGGCTATTTCTAAAGCAGATATTAAAAGTTTGACAAGCTTACCTTTAGAGTATAATTCAGCCTCATGGAGAGCATTAAATTACTTCATTCTGAGCTTCTTTTTGAGAGGTATTTCGTTTATAGACATGGCTTATTTAAAGCGTTCTAACATTATTAATAATAGAATACACTATACTAGACGAAAAACACATAAAATCTATAGTGTAAAACTATTTACTCCAGGGAAGGAGATAATAAACATTTTGCATCAAAAGAATCAAAATTATCTATTACCAATTCTACCAAATAGCATTGTTGAAGACAGTTTAGAAGCTAAAAAAATAATTAAGCAGTGGATTAAAACTACTAACAAATATTTAAAACGATTAGGAGAACAATTAGCTTTAGATATAATTCTCACTAGCTATGTAAGTAGACATTCATTTGCTACAATTGCTAAACATTTAGGCTATTCTAATGAGATGATTGCTGAAGCACTAGGACATGAGTACGGTAATAAAATAACTTCAATTTATTTAGATGCATTTAACATAAACACTCTAGATGCAATGCATTATGATGTAATTTTCTTAGATAAGTCTTAACATTGATTACTAAAAGTAGTAGTTGATTTCTCTCTGGAACAACAATGCAAAGTATTAAATAAAAAAACATAAAAAACCCCTTGCCAATTTTATCTTGGTTGACAGAAACAGTAGACCTTGGGCTTACTTTTCTGTTTTAGAATTTAGTTTGTACAGTACTGTACGTCATAAGTTTTAACCTTATTTACACCCACTCTGGAGACCGATATTCCTGTTATTTCAGGACACGCATTACTTTTGTGTTATGTTCCAGACTACTGATTTCACTTTTAATTCCTTTTCAATCTATCGGAGAAACCTCACTACTATTTTACCTATTCAAGGTTGTAGCTACAATCCAAATTAACCTACTGTAATTCTTTTCATCAAATCCTTTCGCAGGTGGTCTTCCTATTTAAGGAAGGATTGAGCTACAAAGTAAAGTAAAAAACTCAATAAAAACAATGGTTTTAAGCGTTTTATAAAATAATTCTTTATGTTATAAATGTGTAATTTATTATGTTATAATTAAACATAACTTTTAAAATTAAGGTTTATTCGCATCCCAGAGCTTTATAATTAGCTCGGATGCTCCAGAGACAGAATAACAACTTAAAGGCTTAATAATAAAGGAGTAATAATTAACTTATAAAGTTAAATGCCAAATTTAATTTGTGAGAGGCAAAAGTGTTGTCCCCTCATACAACCTATTTTGCTCCTACTGAAGGAAAATGTAATAGTTGGACTCATGTTTAATAATATAGCTTTAAGTTCCATGATTTTGATATTATAACTTAATACCTTTTTTAGTTGATGCTACTATTTCATAAATAAAATTTTAATTATTTTAATTATTTTTTTGTTTTTTATGGGGGAAGATTAAAATGAAAATACCTTAACCTTTATTATCACTATGAATAACGATGTTTATTTAAAGTGCCCTGACTAATGCGTGACTAGAATCAGTGATGTATCTGCTACAATCTGCGAATTTGATAATTAGTAAAACAGGATTAATGCTTTTATTTATTAATTGCTAAACCAAATTATTCACCTTTTCTTTGAGCTCTATAGTACATAATATAATCTACAATTTAGTTTGTAGCTATTAATTAATGTTCTTATTAATTAAAGAAACCTTTTTATTTTTGGTGCTTGCAACAATTAAATTAATTTTCTATAATATGAACATGAATACCCGCTTTTCTATCCATTTCAGCTCTCCTCTGAACCTCTTTTTTATACCCACTAATTATTCCAGTCATATAAATATTTTTGTAATTTGGATCAGATTTTAATTTCATAAAAAAAGGATGATTATCTATATCAACTCCTTGATTTCTTAATTGTGTTTCTGCAATTTTTATACCTTCTTCTAATTGTTCTTCTGTTATAAGTGAATATGCAATACTTTGTTCATTTTCTTCATAATTTGTGTCTTCAGGATTTTTATTTTCTGGTGTTTTTATGTCACTGTATTGAACATCATAATTATATCCAGCATCTAATTTCGCTAAAAAAATATCCATTTTGTCTAAACGAGTCTTCAATTTATTCATTTCATTGGCTTGTTGTTCAATTATCTTTTCTTGTTTTACCAATAACCTTGATACATCATTTGAATTTAATCCAACAGCTACATTAACATAATTTAATTGAGTCGAATTTGAAGATGTCCAAGCAATGCCAACAATCTTTTGATAATCGGAAGATTTTAGATTTTCAGGGCTTACAGCAATTCCGAATCCATCATTATTACCACTTGGGATAATATAATCACCTTCGTTTACATTGCCATGTACTTTGACAGGAACTTGCCCCATAAAAGCAATTTTTTCATACAGAAATTCTTTTCCATCTTTAGGCATGTTTCCCAACACAATTGGATTACTTGAAATTACCATGTTCATTTCAGAATCACTTGTATTTCTGCTTATCCTACCTGCTTTAATTCCAACAATATCACCTGGATAAAATTTGCTTTTCAAATTTACCTTTGGAAGCCATTCGGCATAATCACCAGCTCCTGATTGATAAGTCACACCAATTTGGGTATGTTTAAATACATTATAAGCAATTGGTAAGGCAATTGCTTCTGCTTCGTTTAGTCCTGCAGTAATCAAATTTGCACTTGTAACAGCCAAATTTGCAGATTTAACTACTATATCAGGAATTGAGGCGGCTATTAATGATGGAATAGGAATGCATGTTACATTAACGACAACTGCACCAGCTCCACCACCAACACCTGAACAATTAGTTATTGATGTATCTGCGCCAACCTGATCTACAACAGATTGTCCTAACTCTGCTATTGCAATTCCTTCATCACCGCTAGCAATTAACAAATCAGCGGTTGCGGTAAATATCTCATAACTGAAAACGAAATTATCCCATATATATTCTGGGTTTGTTAATAATTCAAAAGTTGTCTCTCCTTCAATTCTTCCTCTAACAACATTGGCATTATCAAAAAAGGAAACAAAATTATTACTATTGTCTGGTGTTGCCTTATTTACTTTTATTGCAAGCCCTTGATTGCTGCCTTCTATTCTTAAAGGGTACGCATCATAATTTGATTCCCCACCAGTAACATTTGCATTAATAGTTACTTGATCATTTAAAGCAGAAATTCCATCAACTGCCAAGGTACCTGTAAGATAGGTAGAGCTTTGGTTATCGACGGTAAAATCACCATTATTAAAAGTTTCTCCTGCTGGTGAGAAATTATCATCATAGTTTAAAAAGACATCTCTCCCAACAGATAAGTCTTTTTTAACATCTAAACTACCCGCAATTTCTATTGTACCTTCGGCAGTGATTCTTAATCGTTCTAAATTATCTGTTACAAAAACCAGGTCGGTATAATCAGTGGTTCCTAATTTATCTGTAGTTGAATCTGTATTTGAATTTCCAAATAGCGACCATACTTGAGATGGTACTCCATCACCAGGTCCATTAACATTATCAACTAATTCAAAAGCAGTATTTGCATGAAAAGCATAAGGAACTGTATAAAGTTTGCTATTGCTTATGGTTTTAAAGTCACTCGTATTAATATCATGGATAGCTATCTCGATCCAAATATCCTCTGTACTCCAAGGAACTTCAGAAAAAGCACCTTTTTCAATGTCGCCCTCTCCTATAACTATAGAAAATAATCCAAATTGATTGGTTGTTGGCTTGTGCGCTTCAGTATAATACTTTAGCGATGTGTTTTCTCCACTATGTAAGTGTATTTTTAAAAACACCTCTTGATCAGCAATTATTTCTCCAGTAAGATCTCTGGCTACCGCCTGATAGTTCATTCCGTTAGGAACAGTTTGAGCAATTATCCCTGGGATAAAGACTAAAATTGACAAAATAATGAGAATAACTTTTTTCATGATTAAGATGTTTAATTGGTTTATAAATGCTATTTAATATTTAATAATCTTATGGGATTCAATTATTAATCCTTCTAGGTCTGATATATTAAGTAAGTATAACCCTGACGATAAGTTTGTAATATCAATTAGAGTGTTATTATTATTATTTAATATTGAGATTTCTTCAATTAATATTCTTCCATGTATATCATAAAGTTTTAGCAACAATATTTCATTGTCAATCGCATCAAAATAAACATGGAATTGTTTGTAAACTGGATTTGGATATACTTGAATGTTAAAATCAAAAATTGACTCATTAATATTTAATATTCTATTATTAAAAGACTGGTTAAACCCTTGTGTAAATGTGGTACTACCATAATTTACAGTTTCTATAAAACTTTCCCCTAAGGTCCATTCGAGAGAAATATTCTCTGTCTTATCAAAATCACCTTGAGCTGAGACCACGGAAAGGGATAAGTTTTGAGAAAAGCTAAGCGTAGAGATAAACAAAAATAAGAAGAGGTAATATAAAATATTTTTCATGCTTATGATTTTAATTAATAAAAAATTAATCCAAAACACAAATCGCAAAAAAAGCTAATTTAAATTCAATAAAATTAGATTAGAGGAATCTAATAATAATAAACAATTGTCTATTATTAATCTCTATCAAGCTAGGGTTTATTACTAATAAAAGTTATAATATATTTTATTATTTGATAATATGTAATTAAAATCTGTTTAAAGATTCTTTTTTGTAGTATTTACACTACTATCAAGTAGCGTTTAATAATCAGACAATCAGGTCTTTAAATATTATTAAAACAAAATAGTAATGCTTTAAGATTTAAATTTATCAATTTTATTAAATCATATTCTAATAAAGATTAGCAGGCATAAAAAAAGGATTTACTGTTAAGTAAATCCTTTTTTATATGATCAGATAAACCGCTTGCACTTCGACAAGCTCAGTGACCACGCTCAGAATGACAATTTAACGATTAAACCACCTCCACAAATAAACCATCATCGGTTTTATTCACTTTGGCTATTCCGTGCTTTGTGAAGCCTTTTATGGTTTTATCCCATTTTTTGTTACTTTTTCCCAGATTTTATAGTTTAGCATCCAATAGTAATAATATAGCTTTCTGACTATCTCTGGATATAATATTTTAGATTATTATCACTATTTCTTAAATAATTTTTTTTTTTTTAAAAATTAGCTAAATAGAAAAAACACAGGACTACTTCTAACTCCAACCCCACCTGCTTCAAACAATGTTGTTGTACCCCCGCCTTTATTAACATCAAATCGAAGTGTATGAAAAACACAATATCAGAGATACAGCTAAAATATCACCCTTTCAAGTCACCTAAAACCAAAATCACTAATAGTAATGATGCCTTTACTTTTCTGCTGGATCACTGGAACCTAGATACAATAGAACTACAAGAAGAGTTCAAGATATTACTTTTAAATAGGGCCAACGAGATCTTAGGAATACATACATTATCCAAAGGAGGAATGACTGGAACATTAGTGGATTTAAGACTGTTATTCGCTGTTGTAATTAAATCAGCAGCTTGTAGTTTTATTATGGTGCATAACCATCCGAGTGGGAATTTAAAGCCTAGTGAACAAGATAAAAGATTATTTCGTAAGATTACAAATGCTGCAGAATTTTTGGATATTCAGGTCTTAGATAACATGATAATAAGTAAGAAAGGGTATTTTAGTTTTACTGATGAGGGCGAACTATAGGTAATTAAAAAGATGATTAAGTATTTTAAGTTGCAATATTTTTCTTATATTTACATTCTCCCTAGTTATTTTAAGCATATTAAGGTTTACCCTTATTTTAAGGATAGTACAACAGTTATCTCCCTTTTAGTAATAGTTTCCTCATTATAAGATAAATACTCTAATGCATAGGTGATTTTTCTTGACCTTTATTTAAAGCAGGATTAATTTTTTTTAATTATTATGTCCTTTATAAAAATATCCTAAGTCATAAACTGTCGTCTGATGTTAGTTAGAAGTGTCAAGTTATTGTAAACAATCTCTGTTTATACAGTTTTAAAGCAATAGGGTAGTTCCTTTATAATTCTCTTTCTATCCAAGATTGATTTTAAGCGTGTTACTCCATGCCTTCCCTTCTGCTATTTCTGGAATAACCCACACCAATGCTTTGTACTCTTCATTTCCACTCTCTTGATTGCCTACATCGAATTCTTTTCTTCGAGTAAGGACAACCGTGCTATTTCCGTTTGGGCGGATTACCTCAGAACTAATCCATGTTATGAAATCGTCTAGGTCTCCAATATTACGCCAATTTACAGAGACATTAAAAGCACCATTTGTTTCCCAATGATATGTATCCATAGCATCATCTATTTCAAATAGAGGAATAAAAAGCCCAAAAGCGAGGTTGTCAGAAACCTCCTTACTTGTAAAATTAATAGAAAAATTAACTTCAGCATATTCAATCGAGCTTGAAACCCGTCCCATTGAGAGTCTTACATTACTTACATGTGCCATAATATTTTATTTTAAAAATTATATTGTTTGAAGATTATCTCCAATTAATCAAGAATTGACCTTTGATTATTTATACTAGCAAGATTGTAAAAAATATATGCAATGTCAATACCCAATCTTGGGCATTTTTGTTCTGTTTTTTGAGACAGTTCATCAAAAAATAGTTTATAATGGCAAACACTAATATTTGATAGTTTTACTTAATCTAACCAAACTAGATTATATTAAAAGCATAAGCATACTGGATTAAACCTATAACGGATTTAATTTTCAGTTTTTTGTTTATATGTTTTCGATGTTGTTCAACTGTACTCCTACTTATAAACAGATTATCTGCTATGTTTGGATTATTGCTCCCATTAACTAATAACTGAACAATTTCTTTTTCCCTCGGTGTAAGTTTTTGGTAATTTCTAGCATTTCTTTTTATAAATTCGAATTCTCTTTGGATGCGAATCAATTTGTGTTTAAACTGATCTAGATTAGAAATAAATTGGTTGTTTTTAATCCTTTCTTTTGCATTATTAAATAAAGGAACATAATTGTCTTTATTTAATAAGCTTAAACGATGTATTGAATTATAATCATTAATCAATAACAATGTTTTTTGAATTTCTAAAACTATTCTTTTTAATTTATAGGAATCTGAAATATCACTTTGATATTTGAAAGATATATTTATATTTTCTAAGATACCATGTTCCATAATAAAGTAATAAGAACACATAATTATTTAATAAAAAATTGAAGAATTAAACAATTATATTTTATTAATTTGAATATAAGATATATCTTATGGTAAAGCATTAGGAATTATCCCCTTTTTTTAAGGTTTTTTTCCCTTTTTTAAAGTCTATTTACTTAAAAAATAAAGAACATTTCTATTGATTATGAGCATCTTAATTTAAAATGTACTAGTTAAGCATCATCAAAAATCAAAAAAGGCTCAAAAGAGTATTATTTTTATTTACTTAATGATGGTTAGTTATAACAGCGAAGTTTTTACTAGGTAAATAAAATCAAAACGCTTTTTTCGCTGCTGCCAGCGCACTACGAAAAGTACAGTTGGTGAAATCTTCCATTTCCCCAAGCCCCTATGGATGCAATTTTTTAAAAAGAATGTGATTTAATTTATTTTTTTATTGGAAATTAGTCTGTAACATACTTTTGAAAAAATAGCGTTGTTATGGGGATTATGTGGGGATATTATTAATAAAAAAACCCTAACTAATTGATTGACTATTAATAGGGTTATTGTTCAGCAGAGAAAGAGAGATTCAAATCCGCTTTTTTCTATTAACTTTAAACAATTAAAAATATATTATTAATCAGGTTAAGGTTTGCACATTATTTGCACAATCGGTCTCAGGAACATAAAAACCCAGGAAACATAATAGTTCAGTTGGTTAGAGCACCTGACTGTTAATCAGGGTGTCCTTGGTTCGAGTCCAAGAAGAGGAGCAAAATACGTCCAATCTATTAATTTAGGTTGGATTTTTTGTTTTAAAGAGGTTTCTATTGTACAATATTAAATCTAAAATTGTTTTTTTATATTTTTCTTGAAAATTCTTAACTAACATTTCTCTTGCCTACTTTTTTTATTTAATTAATAACAGTGAGAATAATAGAAACCATTATTATCTTCTAAGGATTGTTTTTAGTTCATAAGATAACGAACCGTTGAAATCAATTTAAAATTAAGCAAAGAATATTTATTGATATTTAGAAAGTATAAATATGTTATTTTTAATTCAAAAGTAAATGGAAACAATCAAAATTACCATGATTTGATAATGAATTAAATGGAAGAACAGTTATTTTCAAAAAATGTATTTTGTTAATGAAATTTGCATTTCATAGGATTTAATTGTAAAATTGACCCCTATAAGGCTTATTGCCCCCAACCTATAATATTTTTATTATGACTTTAAAATCTAAAATAATCAAACTTACAGTTGCAATATTATTAATTACTACGTTGACGAATGCTCAAAAAAAAGGAGAACAACCCTTTATTATTTCGGAAGACGTTGCTATTAGTAAATATCATGATCGCGAGGAACTTGAAAATATGCAAAAAGGCCAACTTCTTATTTTATACAATAGACGTATTGAAGTAATTATAAAAATACTGCCAAATATCGCATTTGCCACAAAACCTGGGATTACTATGAGTTCTTTAGGTATTCCTGATACTAAAGAAAATCGAAGTGCGCTAGAAGATAACATTGATGCAACGACCACATATTTTGAAAACACTATAGAGTTTCAAAAAATTGTACTTCCTTATTCAGATAAGAATAACTTGATTTCTGCCATATTGTTTTACGAGGAAACTTTGAAGTCATTGCATACCTATGATGATTTTAACTAGGTAAGGGAAATTTTAAAAACTAACAATTTGTTAAAAAACCTATACAGACAGATGTAAAATGTTAAATAAAACTACCCTTAAACGAAAAAAAGTGTATTTGAAGGATATTTAGTCATTTATTATGTTAATTTAGTAGTTCGTAACATAATTATATTAATATGAATAAAAACTACACCTTCGTTATATTTTTTCTCCTATTCCCTTCTTTATGTTTATTTTCTCAACAGGAAAAAGGAATAAACGGCAGCGAAAATTGGTTGAGTATCTGGACCGAATTTAATTCGAGTGCAATACAATACCCTGAACCTACACAGATTCTTTCTGGAAATATTAATAAAGATACTAAGTTGTATAAGAAAGAAACATATCTCTTGTTAGGAGATGTATTCGTAACTGCTTGTGCAACACTATCTATTGAGCCTGGTACTGTAATACTTGGAGATTATAAATCTAAAGCTTCATTAATTGTAAGCAGTGGCTCTTTAATTATTGCTGAAGGAACCCAAACAGACCCGATTATCTTCACGTCTAATAGAGATATTAAAAAAAAGGGAGATTGGGGAGGAATTTTTATTTTAGGTAATGCACCTATAAATAAATTAAATGAAGAATCAGAACTGGAATACGGTCTTAATCCCTCATCTTCGAAAATGATACAATATGGCGGAAAGAATGAAGAGGATTATTCTGGAGTTTTAAAGTATGTAAGAATCGAATATTCTGGAAAGAGAACCAAGAGTTATGGCTATTTTAACGGTCTTACTTTAGCTGGTATAGGAAGTGAAACCGTATTAGAAAATATCATGATTAGTAACTGCCAAGGAAGCTCATTCCATGTCCTTGGAGGAAATACAAAGCTTTACCAATTAGTGTCATTTCGATCTAAAAAAAATGACTTTATATTCAATTATGGAGCACAGGCATTGCTGACAAATTCATTAGCGATAAAGTCACCATATTATACTTCCTCTGGAGGAGCGAGTAGTATTTATCTAGCATCCTATAATGAAAAAGAGGAAATAGATCCATCCAAAAAAGGCACAAATCTTCATGCTGAAAATCTAACACTTATGGTTTTAAGTAATGACTTAATAGCAGACATAAAGGTTGGACTGGTACACGAAGCTATGTACGTTAAAGAAGGCGCATCATTTTCAATGAATAAAAGCATCTTTTCAGGTTTTAACCCTGCGGTTAAACTACACAATAAAATTTCGATAAATAATGATAATCTCAGTAAGATGCAATTCTCAAATATGTATTTTAATAATTGTCAGGGTAATATTTTCACTGAAAACGTACCCAATAATGAAGACTTGGAAAATTGGTATGGCAATAGCGCATTTGGTAATGTTTACTCCCAAGGATTAGATTCTGAGACCTTTATCGATGTTAAAAATTTGGATAATCCAGATTTTAGATTGCGAATTAACAAAATTATAGCCATTACACTCCCTGAGGAATAGTCACACCATACACACAAAAAAAAATCTTGCATCTTGATCATTTCTGGATGTTAGGATATAACTAATTGTAATCGGTTATAAACATTAAAACATCTAGATGGAAAAAACTACAATTCTAAAATATTTATATTTATTAGTTGGATTCTTTATGATTTTGTTCATTGGAAAAGTCGATGCGCAGGTTGTTATTGGAACTCCAAATCTTCAGTTCACACAGGCGTGCGCTAATGAAACATTTAATACGTATACAGTAAATTTTGTATTTAGTCCTGAATCTGGCATAGAGTCGTCTAATCAATTTATAGTCGAAATGTCGGATCCTGAAGGCGATTTTTCCAACTCGGTCATTGTATATACCTCAAACCCTGGAACCATAAGTACGTCACCAGCTTCATTAGATATTTCTCTACCCCTGAACACAGCGGGCGAAGGGTATAAAATTAAGATAAGAAGTACCCATCCAGTCGCATCGAGTACACCCACTAATAGTTTTTCTGCCTATTACAAAATACAGGATAGTCCATTTACTATTAATAATCTTAATGCAATTGCAAATTTTTGCCCTGGAGGAAGTTATCTTTTAACAATTGATAATCCAGGTACAGGCAATAATGATTCGCCATTAAATTACCCTTCATTAACCTTTAACTGGTTTAAGGAAATTAATCCCACAACATCTGTTTTTGTAGTTCAAGGCCACACATTATCTGTAAGCCAAGAGGGAAAATATTTTGTTGAAACCAATTACGGTACCTGTACGTCCAACTCGTTTTCGAATCGTGTAGTGGTATCTGAAGCCACCTCCGAGGAAGAGGTATTTGCAACCATAGAGTCTAGCTCTGGAAATCCATTTTGCGCTGCAGATGGGCCAACAATATTAAGTACAGCTCAAGGAAATGGTTATCAATGGTATAGAGAAGGATCCCCTATATCTGGTGCCACAAACCAATCTTTTGAGGCCTCAGAGTCTGGTGCTTATTCGGTAATAGTAAATTTTGGAAGTTGTGAAGCTACAGGAAATATTGAATTAGAAACTGGAGCTTTCACAAGTACTTTAGATGTTTCTGAAGTCAATATGTTAGAAGCTGGAGATTCACTTAATGTAACTGTTACTACTTCTGCTATCAACCCAGAGTTTCAATGGTTATTGAATAGTGAAATAATACCTAATGCCACAGAAAATACATTTAATGTAACCGATTTTGGCAGCTATAATGTAATCATAACTCAAACTAATAATTGTAATACATCTACTGTACTTGTTTTTTTGGTGGAAGAGTATATTAACCACTTCCCTGAAGTAGAAAATATTCCAAACTTGATCAGCCCAAATGGCGACGGAATTAATGACACTTGGGTGATCCCAGAGACTTATGTGAGTGGGAGTAATACTGAGGTGGTAATTTATTCAAGTCAAGGAAAAATAGTATTCAATACAAAAGATTATTTAAATAATTGGCCAGAGGACGATCTTAATTTGAGTAGTGTCAATCAAGTTTTTTATTATATGATTATACCTCAAGACCTAGAGCCTAAAAAAGGATCTATAACCATAGTTAAGTAAAGTGAAAAAAATAGCAATCCATATCATCCTATTATTTTGTTTCGTACAGATAGCCTATTCACAAGCCGAGGATGGAGTGGTTGCACTTGATATTCCTATTAGAAATTCGTTGACGTTCAACAGATTTGTAGTACATCCCACTTTTAGCTTCGTAAGGGAACAAAACAAGTATATAACAGTTACAAGCAAAAGAGAATTAGTACAAGTTGAAGACGCCCCGCATACCTATTTATTTAATTATTCTGGTCGTATCAAAGAGAATATAGGTGCTGGAGTAGCTGTTTTTCAACAAAACTATGGAGTACTCACGACTTTTGGTGGTATCCTAAACTTTGCATATAATATTCAAGTACAAGAAGACAGTAACTTTACTTTCGGAGTAAATTCTGGAGTCTATAAAAGTGGTTTGAATAGCGATAAAGTGGTCACTAATATTGACGATCCAGCACTTAATAATATTCCTTCAAACTTTCTACTAACTGTAAATCCTGGATTAAACTATGGAACTGGATTTATGGATTTTGGTATTTCGTATAAAAATTTAATTACGTATAATTTCAGTTCTTCTGCATTAGTAGATGAAAACCCAATACGAGGCCTACAAGGACACGTAATGTATACTGGGTATTTTGGAGGCTATGGTTTTTTTGGAGAAAGTAAGTTATCGATGCTTGGAAGAACCGAATTTCAAAAGGATGCCACTATAGTTTCCGGTGTGGTGATGCTAACAGTACCTAAAGGAATATGGGCCCAAGTAGGCTATAATACAAAATATGGAGCATCTGTTGGACTTGGTGTTAATATAACTCCACAAATAGCTATTGAATATAATTATGAAAAACCATTTGTGGGACTTTCAGATTTTGGAGCTTCACACGAGATTACTTTGGCCTATAGATTTAAGAATAAGAATTATTATGATTACAGTAGAGATGATGATTTAGCAGGTTTATTCTCTACTGAAAAGAAATCAAAGAAAAAAAGTAGTAAAAAGAAGGAAGTAGCGAAAGTGCCAGAGAAACCGATAGTTGTTGTTGAAACTAAATTAACTGTAGAAGAACAAGCAAGACTCGATTCAGAAGAACAAGCAAGACTTGCAGCAGAGGAAGAGACAAGACAAGCTTTAGAGGAGCAAACAAGATTGGCTAAAGAAGAACAGTCAAGACTCGATGCAGAAGAGCAAACAAGATTAGCGGCTGAAGAACAGTCAAGACTCGCTGTAGAAGAACAATCAAGATTGGCTGCAGAAGAACAATCAAGATTGGCTGCAGAAGAAGAGGCAAGATTAGCTAAAGAAGAGCAAACAAGATTAGCGGCTGAAGAACAGTCAAGACTCGCTGTGGAAGAACAATCAAGATTGGCAGCAGAAGAAGAGACAAGATTAGCTAAAGAAGAGCAAACAAGATTAGCAGCAGAAGAGCAATCAAGACTCGCTGCGGAAGAAAAAACACGATTAGCCGCAGAAGAGCAATCAAGACTTGCTGCAGAAGAACAATCAAGATTGGTTGCTGAAGAACAGTCAAGACTCGCTGCGGAAGAAAAAACACGATTAGCCGCAGAAGAGCTTTTGATTAAAAACCCAAAAGATAATATCGGCAAGTCTATAAGTGATTTAACGGTACAAACCGATAAGTCTATTGAAACACAAACTCAGCTATTAAGAGAATTACAAGCTGCAGTTTCCATCAAGGAGAAAGATTTAAAGGATTTGAAGGAAGAAAATGACCTTAGTGAACAAAACATCTATGTAGAACCTAAACCTTTTAAGAGTATTAGTGCAGAAAATGAAGCTATTGAACTTATAAGAATAAATTTGGATACTATAATACTAAGACATAAGAAAAAGATTGTACAATTAGAATCCCTATTACAAGAGCGATTAATTACTTTTAATGACCCTCTTGACGACACAAATCTGTATTATAGAAATAAGATCTCCACGTTAAAATCGGAACAGGAAAAAGCTATCAGGTATCGTGAATCGTTAGTGTCATCTTTAGAGCAAATCTCTATTGCTACAGATTTTGAGCGCAAAAGACGTATCAAACGTGCAGCCTATGATAATGATCAGGATAGATATAATCAGGATAGAAAGATGTTGAATAGCTTGAAGCAAAATGTTTCCATAAGCAATACTCCATTAAATTTTGAAGATTTGGACTTTGGCCGAGAGCGAAATGACAATATTCAGATACTTAAAGATGTACAAAATACTGAAAACGGATATTATCTAGTGCTTGCTGTTCATAATAATACTCTTAAACGAGATGAATTTTTAACGCAGGTAATTTCATCTGGATATAAAGAAGTTGATTTTTTCTATGATGTAAAGACCAGTGAGTATTATATCTACTCTAAAAAATTCGACAATATAAATGAAACAGAACTTGCATTAAAATCAAAACTAGACGAACCTTATAATGAAAAAATAAACATAATTAAAATCGAAAATTAACCATAACATAATATGTAATATAACGCCCCCGCCTTAAAAAATAATTTGAGAGTTATCAGTACTAAAAACTAAGCGCCATGAACAAACCTACTATTAAAAGATATACAACGCTTCTTATAGTCCTATTTTTTGGAATACAGACCTTTGCCCAAAACTTTATTCCATTTACACCTAGATTCGACGAAGATCTTAAAGGTGATATCGTTCTAATAGGAAACAACATTTTAGGGCCTGATAATAACCCTTACAATGATAATACAACCTATAATCACAATGTGGATATGCAGTATATCGACATTGATGGGGATCCTTCAACGTTTAGTTCATCAAGTGCAGATTTAGTAATACCAAATCCAAACTGTTATGTAATACGGCATGCTAGTTTGTATTGGGGAGCAGTAACGAAGGGTGATCAGCCCTTTACTAGTGTTAAGTTTAAAGGCCCTACAGGGGGTTACGAAGATATTACTGGAACAGTAATATTTGATGCAAACGGAACTTCTGTGGACGGTGGGAATAGTTTTCCTTATGCCTGTTATGCAGATGTAACTTCCATTGTAACTAATCTAACAAATAACTTAGGAACGTACACGCTTGCAAATGTTTCAAGTGCATTGGGCGAAACGGGTGATTTTGATCCATATAATGGTACGGGATATTCTTCAGGATGGTCTCTTTTTGTAGTGTATGAAGACCCTACACTTCCAGGAAAATCTATTACTAGTTTCGATGGTTTTAGTGCTATTAGTGTTGCGGGTAATAATGAAAATTTAGATATTCCTGTTTCTGGATTTAGAACAGTTCCTGCGCCAGCACCAGTAAGAGCAAACTTTGCATTTGCAACATTAGAAGGGGATAAACCAATAACCGGAGATCGTTTAAAATTAAATGGAACAACCCTCTCTACTGTTGACCGTCCAGCTAATAACTACTTTAACAGTTCGGTAACTCAAATAAGTGCATTACCTGTAGATAACAGAAACCCTAACAGTACGAATACACTCGGATTTGATACGGGTGTGATGAGTGTACCAAACCCTGGGAATACAGTAATTGCCAATGATGCTACCTCTGCTACTGTTAGATTGGAGACTAGTGGAGACACATATTTTCAGTACTTTATAGCCTTTGCAGTAGATATAATTGAACCAAATATTGTACTCACCAAAATTGTTGAAGACGAGTTTGGTAATAATATTGGAGGTCAAACTGTTGCTCTAGGTCAGGATTTAAATTATGTGATAGGATTTCAAAACACAGGAAATGATAACGCAACCAATTTAACTATTAGAGATATATTACCTATCAATATAATTTTCGACTACCCTATAGATTTAGTGCTGCCTACTGGAGTAACTGTTGCTAGTTATGACTCTGTCACTCAAGAAATAGTTTTTGCTATTGAAGATTATTTGGTTGAAGAGAATGATCCAGTATACGAAATCCGAATTGAGGTTCAAGTAGTAGACACCTGTCAACAATTAGCTGAAGCTTGTTCAAATATTATTAATAACCAGGCATTTGCCACTTATCAAGGTACTCTTAATCCTCTGTTTATTATAACAGATGACCCTAGTATCAGCACAAACACGGGATGTCTTATCACACCTCAAGCAACTAATTTTTTAGCGGATCTTGACGATTGTGTATTTACACAAAATGAGATTTTATGTGGTCAAAGTATAGATTTGACAGCTGCAGATGGATACGATTCTTATTCTTGGTCAACAAGTCCATCTGGTACACCAGTCATAGGTACAACACAAACAATTACAGTTACTCAAACTGGAATTTATTATTCATTTAATACAGCACTTGCTCCATGTAGATCGATTGTCCAAGAATATGATGTTACGCTATATGGTAGTAATATTACTAATCCTGTAATTCCTTTTGCAGATGAAGTTGTTGTCTGCCCTAATGACGGTAAGTTATTACCTAATATTTATTTATGTGGCGAAGATGATTTTAGAGAAATAACAACAAACATTGCGAGTGCAGTCACAATTATCTGGGAAAAGCTAAATGAATCTAGCTGTCCTCCAGTGGGAAATACGGATTGTGCAAACGAAAACAATACTTGTACCTGGAATCAAGTTGGTACTGGTGACGATTATACAGCTGATACATCAGGTCAATTTAGATTAACCATTAATTATGACGGTGGTTGTTTCAACCAATTCTACTTTAATGTCTATCAAAATCTACTAGATCCAACAGTTACAGTAACTGATATTATATGTACAACACCCGGAAGTATTACGGTGGGTAATGTTCCTAGTGGTTATGAGTATAGCCTCGATGGTATTAACTATCAAACCAGTAATTTCTTTCAAGTAACTACGCCTGGATTGTATACGGTTTATGTACAACAAGTTGGCGTTCCCGCCAATGCGTGTGTATTTACGATTCCTGATGTTTTGGTTAGGGCGCGGGATTTTACAGTTTCAACTACCATTAACCAGCCTCTTTGTAATGGGGATTTGGGCAGTATTTATTTAGCAGCTAATGATGCAGAACCACAGTATTTCTTTTCTCTTTATTCTGGAGGAATTTTAGTCAATAGCGTAGGTCCTATTGTTGAAAACAACTACGCTTTTGAGAATTTAAATCCTGGGACATATACAGCTATAGTAGAAACAGAAGATGGGTGTATTGACACACAGGAGATCATAATTATTGATCCTCCTTTGTTAACAGTGACTGCGGCAATAACAATCCCTTTAACTTGTACTGATGGTGAGATTACAATATATCCGATAGGGGGTACAGCCCCTTATTTCTATTTTATAAATAGCACTACCGTTTTTCAAACTGTTCCAGAGTTTGTAGTTACTGTAGCTGGGGTTTATAATATAACGGTTGTGGATTCTAATAACTGTAGTGCAGATACTACCATTACAATTGAAGAAATACCAGCACCAGAGTATAATGTTACCAAAACGGATATTTTATGTGCGGATACCGGAGATACTGGAACCATCACTTTTAATGTAAGCAATCCTAATGGCAATAGTCTTCGATATAGTATTGACGGAGGAGTTACTTTTTTTAACTCTCCTATATTTACAGCACTTGCAATTGGAAATTACGATGTTTTAGTTGAATATACCAATGGCCCATCTGTTTGCTTATCAGATCCAGAAACGATCACAATTAATGCAGCTACAGCTATATCTGGTGTTGCAGAATTAACAGCACCATATACTTGTACTTCAACGGGTACTATTACGGTTACAAATGTTGTGGGAGGTACCCCTCCATATATGTACAGTATTGATGGCATTAATTTTCAGTCGAGTCCAATATTTACTAATTTAACCAATGGGACATATACCGTTATAATCAAGGACGCAAATGATTGTACTTTTATTACAAATGAAATTACAATCCCACCATTAGATCCGCCTACAGATTTATTTTTCAGTAATACACCTCTAACTTGTCCAACAAATACGGTAACGGTAACAATTACAGGAACCACTGGAGGTGTTCCTCCATTAGAATATCAAATAATTGCTCCAGCCCCAGCAGCTACTCCATATCAAAGTTCAAATGTTTTTACAGGGTTAGCCCCAGATGTTTATACATTTCAGGTTAAGGATGCAAATGATTGTACATACATCGAATCTTATGCAATCGAGCCATTACCAGTGATAGACATTTTTAGTGAAACATTGAATGATGTTAGCTGTATTGGAGATGCCAATGGATCTATTCAATTTATCGTTTCGGGAACTACATCTTTTGAATATAGCATCAATGGAAATTCTCCAGTTATGGGAACATCTCCTATCGTTTTAACCGGGTTAACTGCTGGTATTTATACGATAGTTGTAACAGACCTTATAACAAATTGTGAGGCAACCGACACTGCAACAGTAAATGAGCCAACAAACCCTCTAACAATATCCATAGAAACATCTCCTATTACTTGTATTGGGAGCGGTAGTGCGATAATTGAAGCTTTAGGTGGCTGGGGTGGGTATATGTATACACTTACGCTACCAGATGCGACAGTTCTACCTGCACAATCTACGAGCACATTTATAAATTTAACACAAGCTGGAAGCTATATAATTTCAGTTGAAGATGCCAACGGTTGTATAATAACAGATACGTTTAATTTAACTATTCCTAGTCCACCAACTGCGAATATTAGCATAACATCAGATATTTGTTACGACACAGATGATAATGCAACTATTATTGTTGATGTTACTTCGGGTGAAGCACCATTTGAGTTCAGTGTTAATGGAGGACCTTTTCAATCTAGTAACATATTTTCAAATTTAACTCCAGGGAGTTATATTATAACGGTTAGAGATGCTTTTGGTTGTGAAACAACATTGCCTGCAGAAATTATTGCTCCACAATTATTAGTAAGTACCGTTTTAACGGAAGGTTTAGATTGTACTATAACTCCTGATGCTCTTATAACTGGAATCATTACAGGAGGAACTGCTCCTTATTCTAATGCAGTATCTATCGACGGATCTCAATTTAATCCTTTAGGAATAACAGGTACGCCGTTCACTTACACTACCGGAACTGCTGGTACATATCAATTTCAAATAACGGATGCGAGTGGATGTATAGCTACCTCACCAATTATTACTGTAAATCCAATTACACTACCTGAGATAGATTTTATAACACAAACCCAACCTATTTTGTGTAATGGCGATGAAAATGGAGCCATTGATATTACAATAGACCCTAATACGGGAACTCCACCATTTCAAATTAATGTTAATAACGATACTACAGGTACAGACTATGGAACCCAGACTTCTGGATTGCCTGCTGGTGTGTATACGATAACCATTACAGACGCTAATTCTTGTACTGGAACAGATACTATTACAATAGTACAACCGGACCCTATTATAGTGGATTATGAAACAATTGATATAACCTGTGGACCCGGTGGTGTTTCGCAAGGATCCATCATAATTAATAGTGTTGTGGGAGGAACAGCTCCTTATAATTATTTCGTGTCTAGTTCAAACGGGTACTTTAATTCTGAGCTAAATGCTACGGGATCAACATCGGTTAGTTTTGATATCGTTGATTTCGGGTTATATGAAATTAATATAGTAGATTCAAATGGTTGTTCTGTTCTCTTTCAGGATGTATTAGTTGCATCTCCTCCAGACGATTTGGATATTGCTATTACAAGCACAGTAGACTGTACATTAGGTGGGGAGGCGATTGTATCTGTAAGTTCGATATTAGGAAGTACAGGGCCTTTTCATTTTGCAATATATCAGGGTCCTGGAACTGTGTATCCAAATCCTATAGGAGCTTGGTTACCGGAAAATCCAATTGGTAGTCAGTCTACTATTTTTACTGGTTTAACGCCAGGTGTTACTTATACATTTATTGTATATGATGAATCTACCATGTGTAGTTACTATGAACCTGCGTCTTTACCAATTCCAACAAATTCAACCTTAACAGCTACCGCTGTTAGTTCAGACAATGTTTCATGTACTGGTAGTGATGATGGAGACGTATCTTTCACCATAAATAGTGTGTACGGAGTATCCGTAGATGTAAACTATGAAATTTTTGATTCTTTATCTTTAGTTACTACTGGAATTTCTGGAACTGGAACAATACCGGCTGGAGGTACTTTGGTTATATCTGATCTAGGTCCTTTACCTTTCGGTACTTATTTTGTTTTGATTGAAGAAATTACAGGACCGAATGCAGGTTGTGGTGTAGTAACAGCTCCTTTTTCTATTACAGAGTCTGCCTTTTTACTAAGTTTATCTACTTCAGTAGACCAAAATGCAAATTGTAATCCAAACTCTGGAGTAATTAGTGCAATAGCACAAAATGGAACAGCACCCTACGTATATCAAATAACCACTACTCCAGGTGCTCCATTACCTACTGATCCAGCTTGGAATACTGCAAGTACATTTAACGTTAATGCGGGGGATTATTATGTACATGCGATGGATGCTTATGAATGTATTATTACTAGCCCTGTACAAGTGGTTGGTTTAGATCCATCTCCTGTAATTTCAGCTGTAACAACAAATCAATGTTCGACAGTTGAAGGACAATTTGAAATAGATGTTACATTAACAACATCAGGAACACCTCCATATAGCTTTAGTATTGACGGAGGCAGTTTTCAAACTCAAACTACGCCATTTACAATTTCAAATTTATCTTCAGGAACACATACGGTTGAAGTAAATGATACCAACGGTTGTGGAAATTTAGTAACAGTTGTTATTGAGCCACCATTAGGATTAACTCCTATAGTAACTGCTTTGCCAAGTTGTGACGATGGTGATGGAGAAATTACAGTTACAACTGTTGGAGGTACTGGTAACTATGGGTATACAATTAATCCAAACCCGCCTTCAATAGTATTGACAGGAAATGTATTTTCGGGAGTTCCTTCGGGAACCTATATTGTGACGGTTACTGATACTGTTACTATGTGTTCTGAAGACATTTCAGTTACTTTAGATAACGCAATTCCAGTTACTTTTAATACGGAAGTGACAGATGTAAGTTGTAACGGAGGAAGTGATGGTGAAATTATAGTTGAATTACTTTCTGGGAATAATAATCCTATATATACTTATGAAATTATTGCGCCTATAATAGTACTACCGCAAACCAGTAATATTTTTACAGGTTTAATTGCTGCAACATACACGGTGCAAGTAACTTCTGGTAGAGGATGTATTGCAACCGCTGATGTGACAATTAATGAACCATTATTATTAGAAGTGACTGGAAATGCAACCCCTTTTTCTTGTAACTCTGATAATACAATAGCTACCTCTATTATAACAATTACCGAAGTTGGAGGTACCGCTGACTATACCTATAGTATAAATGGCACAAACTATTTTAATACAAATGTTTTTGAGGTTCTTGATACCGGAACAATTCAAGTCATTACTGTTTATGTTAAAGATGCGAATAATTGTACCGCTACGAATACACTAACAATAGATCCATTGCTAACAATTACGGCTGCTGCAGTTGCAATTGTTACTCCTATTGATTGTAATCAAACGGGAACTGTATCCATAAATGTTACTGGAGGGTCAGGAAATTTCACTTACCAACTATTACCAGATGGTACACCACAAACTTCCAATATTTTTGATATCTCAGCTCCTGGAACTTATTATTATCAAGTAAATGATTTAGATACGAACTGTTACTTTTTAACCGATCCATTTATAGTTTTTCCTTTTGATGAAATCGATGCAGTATTAATTGCAACGGAAATAAATGACTGCTTTGGTAATACAAATGGTGAATTAGAATTAACAATTACAGGCTATATTGGAGCATATACATATCAATTGTTGGATGAAACAGGCGCTCCTATTGGAGTTCCTGTTGTAGCTAACACTTCAACAAATCCACAAGTAATAAATGGATTGCCTTCTGGTAATTATGCTATAGATATTGTTGAAACGGAAACTCCATTTTGTACTACAACATCTAATGTTGTAACCATTGGGTCTCCACCAACACCATTGCTGTTAGAAATATCTGAAACGTCAAACGTTACCTGTAATAATAATCAAGGTGTAATTACAGCACTTGCAAGTGGAGGAACTAATCCTTATGAATATGAACTAACAGGTGATGCAACCATTCCATATTCAGAAAATAACACATTTACAGACCTAAGTGCAGGAACTTATACTGTAAATACTAGAGATGCTAATGATTGTATAGCAACAGAAACAATTACACTAATGGAGCCAGAACCTATAGATGCTGATTTTGTTCCAAACACAACCATGTTATCTTGTTTTAACGATCAGAATGCAGTTCTTACGGTAGAAAATATAACGGGTGGTCAAGTTGGTAATTATATCTATACACTAATTATGGAATCACCAAGCCAAACGACTTCTGGTCCTCAGACTTCCAATGTATTTGAAGGCTTGGGCGCAGGAATATATTCTGTAACCATTACAGATGGTTATGATTGTATCTTTAATTCATTGCCAGTTACTATTAACCAACCCGATCCAATAATTTCGAGTTTGGTTGCTAATGCTACGCCAACCTGTTTAAATGATGCAGAGCTTACTCTTAGTGCCACAGGAGGTACAGGTGCATACGAATATAGTGATACTGAAGACTTCAATACAATTTTAGGCACATTTACAGCTTCAGTTACATTTACTGTTTCTGATGGAATCTATAACTATTATGTTAGAGATGATAATGGATGTGTTGACAATGTATCTAATGAGATTACCATTGACCCACTTCCTACCTTACAGATAGATTTAGTTTCTACTAATCCGGAAATAAACTGTTCCGGAGATAACACTGGTGTTATAGAGGCAATTGCCATAGGAGGACTTGGGGATTATACCTATACTTTACAAGATATATTTGGAAACACCATACCAGCTGACCAAGACAGTCCTGGAATATTCACGGGATTAATAGAAGGTACTTATGTAGTCTATGTTGAAAGTGGTGATTGCTTAGTTACTTCAGAAGAAATAACCATTACAGAACCTGATACTGCTTTAGGAACGACATTCGTGGTTACAGATGTTCTTTGTAACGGTGAAAATAACGGTAGCCTTGAAATTCTTGCAAATGGAGGTTCAGGGATAATTAAATACGCCATTTCACCAAATTTGAATCAGTTTTTTGAAACCAATATTTTCGAAAACCTTTCTCCTGGATTTTATGACGTAATAGTACAAGATCAACTAGGCTGTTTTTTAACGTTCAATTTTGAAATACTAGAACCACTTGCAGTGTTAATTACCATTGTTGCAGATTCCATTATTCCAGTAATTTGTGAAGGTGATCAAAATGGTTTTTTCAGTATAGATATTGATGGAGGAACCCTTCCTTATAGTGTAAGTTTAGATGATTATAATGGAGAGTATTTTACGGGTGAGCCTGACCAAACCATCTTTGATTTTGACAACCTAAGTGGTGGAGACCATGTAGTATACATACGTGATATTCTGGGATGTGAATCTGAATGGAACATTACTTTTCCTGAATCTGCGTTTATAGAACCAGCTATCGATTTAGAAATTCAATGTATAGGTAATGTAACAACTAATGTAGTTATCGTTACTGTAGATGAGAATCTTGTGGACATTTCACAATTAGACTATTCATTGAATGAGGGTCCCTTTCAAAGCAATAATGTGTTTACAGGCTTACCGCCAAGTATCGATAATTATATTACCGTAAGGCATGCGAATGGCTGTATTATAATCACAGAATTTTTTGACATTGAAACATTTACTTCTGTAGGACTAACATTAGAAGTAGGAGAAATAAATGAAATTGTAGCTAATGCAAGTGGTGGTACTGGAGAATATGTTTACACTATGAATCAAATTGATTATGGTAATGAAAATATATTCAACATCACAGAATCCGGAGCCTTTGAAATTACTGCAACCGATACCAATGGTTGTATGGCTTCTGCAATAATTATTCAAGATTTTATTGACATCTGTATCCCCAATTATTTTACCCCTAATGAGGATGGAGTTAATGATGGATGGACCGTAGGATGCGCAGCAAACTATCCGAATCTTACATTTTCTATCTATGACCGCTACGGACGTAAAGTTGCAAACTTGCGTAAAGGCGAGAAATGGTATGGCACTTATAATAATAATGACCTCCCTGCAGGAGATTATTGGTATGTTGTTGAAACAGGTGAACAAGATAATAACCGTGACTTTGTTGGGCATTTCACGCTATACAGGTAAATAGTATAGCTAAATCATGAACTTAATCGTTACTCTAAATTTATTCTAATGAAGAAAACACTAAAATACCTGCTCATATTAATCGCATTCCAAGGCTATGGTCAAGAACTTAACTTACCTGTATTTACCCAGTATTTAGCAGATAATGATTTTGTTGTTTCTCCTACTTTTGCTGGAATTGGTAATAACTTTAGAACAAGACTCAATGGTTTATCGCAATGGGTTGGTATTAAAAACGCGCCGCAAAACCAAGCTTTATATTCAGACATCAGAATTGCAAGTCGTTCTGGAGCAGGTATATCTGCCTACAATGATAGAAATGGGAATACGCAACAAAAAGGAATAAAATTTTCTTTTGCCCATCACCTAATATTGGGTTTATCAACCGAACAATATTTGTCCTTAGGTGTATCCTACAATATTAATACGTTTAGGATTGCTATTGAAAATTTTGAGACTACACCTGAAAATCCTACAATAGATCCGGCAGTAACTGATGATCGCTCTATAGTAAACAACAACTTTGATATAGGAGCACTTTATAGAATTAAAGATTTTTGGTTGAGTGTAAACGCAAATAATATTCTATCAAAGGATATAGATTCATTTTCAGACATAGAACCAAACTCACTTCTCAACCTTCAATTTTATTCAGGTTATACTATTCAGGGGCCCAATTATTCTGAATTTGAACCCTCTGCCTTTATTCAAGTATTTACTAGTGATGGAAGATCGAGTACCGATTTAAATTTCAAGTATAGAAAATTTAATGCTAAAAATGATTTCTATTGGGTAGGAGCTTCTTATCGTTTTTTGAACGACCAGTTTATGAATCCCTTAAATATTGGACCTATGGTGGGACTTAAAAAATCTTTCTTTTACGTTGCTTATGCATACCAAGTCACAATCAACGATTTAACAGGTTATAATTCCGGTACACATGCAATTACTATTGGCTTTGATATACTTCAATCCTTGAGTGAATGCCCATGTACAGAAGGGAAATGGAAAATGGGTAACAAACTCTATCAATAAAAACTAAATATGTTTAAACGACTCCCTTTTTTAGATGAAAAAGAAGAATTACCTAGAATCGATGAATAGAAAAATCTTGGAAAGATAACTTTAATTCGGTGCTCAAGATGGATTTTCTGTTTTAAATAGATTTGTTTTTATTCCTATTTTTTAAATTACTTTACTGGCGATAAAGCCAATAGTTTTACCAATTGCGGCTAACAATTGTTGTTTTTGTGAAGCTTCATCGATTTCTTTTTTAATTTTGACCATTTCTTCAAGATCCGCATCGGTGGTAATTGTACCTTCTTTTAAAAGCCTAACTTGATATTTTGCAAAGTCATTCAGCATTTCTTCCAATGCAGGGCGTATTTGCATTCTATCCACGATTCCACTACTTCGATATTTTACTTGTAAATCAATCAATGCGTAAGACATTTTCGAAATCATTTGTGCGTCTTTATCCATAATATTATTTATTTAGTTCTTATTTTTTTGCTTAATTTATTTGTTGGTCTATTATTACTTTCCAGTATGGGTCGTTTCTAATTTCAGTTTCTACTCCTTCGAATTTTGTTAGTAAATCGCCAATATTTTTATTGCCGGTTATGTCAACGCCATAATTCATGGAGGTTTTTACTATATTAAGAATGTCTTCCACATTTAATTTGTCATAATCTTTTATTAATTCAGCTACAATTTTTCCTCTATCTGCGGCTATTAAACATTGTCGGATAGCTTCTTCTTTTAATTTTGTTTCTCTTATTTCTAATGCTATAATATCTTTTGCTACATTTTCACGCAATACTTTTTGAAACTTCTTATTTTCTTCCAATCTGGCTTCTTCTATACGTTCTATAATTAGAACTCTTTCAGACATATTTTTGAAGGGATTATCCTTAATTGTTTTAGAATAATGGATAAGATCTAATGATAAATTTATTGCATATTTTTCTGCTTTTTTAACCGCATCTTTTGCAAAATAGCTCCCTTTTTCTAAATTAGTAAACATGGCTTCAAATGTTGTAAAACGCTTTTTTATTTTACGGAACTCCTCTTTATGAATTGCCATACTAGCATCACCAATATGTTCTTCCTTAGACCATTCGTCTAATATTTCGGAATTCATCGCAGTTTCTGAACTGTCCAAACCTTCTAAATCGCTAATGATTTTTTCTATCTTTTTATCACTAAACTTAGCAACAGAAATGTTTTGATCGAATAGTTCATTTATTTTATCTATTGCCAATACAGCATCACTTCTAAAGTTTTCTGCTGCAATTTTAATGGCTTCTGCTTTTTCTTTACTACAGGCACTAAGTATGGTTAATGCAACAAATAAAAAAAGAATTCTAATTGGATTTTTATAGATCATATTGTTTTATTTAATTTATAGGTTATTGTGTTATCCTTTTGATAATTGGCAGTAATTTTTACTTTTTCTATAATATCAAGTTCCATTATGTTGTAAAATTTAAATATAAGTCATAAATGCCTGAATATCAGCAAGAAAAATATCCTTTTAAAAAGGGGTTTCTCCCTTTTTTATGAGATCCAAATTGCTCATATATAAGTTGACACAATTATAAATAAGGATAATGTTTTATGAGTTTCCTTGGGTCAAGTCCAAGAGTAGGAACAAAACAACCCTTTATGTCAATGACATAGATAAAAGGTCTGTGCTATTATTTCTTTGTAATAGAAAGGTTTATCGTTATTGCCATTAAAAGCCAAATAATCCAGGTTTCTCCATTAGTCATTTCGTAAGTAGAGCCGGCTAATTTAGCTGTTGTTAGAATAATGTAAATAATAATTGGGGATAATACAAGGCTAATTACAAGGTTGGAAAGCGTTTTTTTATAATCCATAATTCACTAATTTAGTTGGTTAATACTAATTATATTTATTATAATTTGGAAACTGATCATTGCGATATTAATCTGATTATCAGTCTAAATATACTATAATATTCATTACTTAATGATACAAAAGAGATTTTACCACCAAGAAGAGGAGCAAAATGCATCCAATCTATTTATTTAGATTGGATTTTTTGTTTTATGGAGATTAGGTTTAGCAGTATCTAAATCTGGTTTTTGAACTATTATTTTTTCTTCATTTAAAAACCTATATCCAATCAATCAAAAAATATGTTTAGTTGGTACACTATAATATAGAAATGTAACCAATACGTTTTTTGTTCGTCCTATAATTATATAAATGTGATAGTTTCATTTAAAATTTAATCAAATGAAAAATTTTAAGTTATTGAGTATTTGTTTATGGGTATTAATTTTTACCAATTCATTATTTGCACAACCCAATTATCCTAGAGAATCTAAAGATGCTGAATTGGTTTATACCGATTTAGAAAATTTTGTAGAAGCGTTTTCTTTTTTGAAAGAAGATGTGGATACCATAAAAATATTGAACACCTATTATTTTGATAAGGCATCCGTTGGGCTTCAGGAATATATAAGAAAGCATAATCTTACTCCAGAATTAATGAAGGGTGCAATTCAAAAAAGCCCTGACAGATATAAAAAAATCTATAATTTTATAAATACTTTAGAGGATTTCAAACCTACCTATAACCATACCTTGAATGAATTTAATAAAGTTGTAACTCAGGCTATGTTTCCTCCAACATACTTATTAGTTGGTGCAAATAGAGGAATTGCTCAAGCTTCAAAATATGGACAATTAGTTACAATAACAAGGGTATTAGATAATCGTGAAAAGTTTGTTAAGCTTATAGTGCATGAGCTTTCACATTTTCAGCAAGCAATGACAATGGGGCCTCAAAAATATGGAGCATTATATTCAACTCCAGATAATATGTTAGGATTATGTTTACGAGAAGGAGGGGCAGAATTCATTACTTATTTGGTGTTAAATGAAATAACTCAAACGGATGCATTAGATTATATTATAGATAATGAAGCTGAATTGAAATTAAAATTTATAGTAGATCTTAAAAACCAAGACACTAGTTTTTGGTTGTGGGAATCCATAGATCAAGATGAATATCCACAATTATTGGGCTATGCTATGGGATATCAGGTTTGTAGCGCATATTATAACTCAGCTATTGATAAGCAAAAAGCAATAAATGAAATATTAGGAATCACTCAACCGGATACTTTTCTTGAATGGAGTGGCTATTTTACGGATTAGAATATTTAAAATCAATGTTTTTTAATGAAGTAGTAAATAGTTAAATTTGAGTATTATTGCAGCAACCTTTTCAATATTCAACTTTGAAGACTTTAATTTTTAATTACTTCCATTTAGTATTGCTCTCCTTTTTTTTATGGTGCTCTTGTACCGATAAAGAGAATGTGTCCCAAGGGGGCTTTTCTCAGGATATAGTAACTATAAATGACACGGTAACGGTAAATAAACTACTAAAGATTGAAAATCCGTTCTATTCTAAAACCCCTGAATTGGTTATTAGTTATAATACGCAAGCGATAGAATTATCGAAAAAAATTGGATATAAAGAAGGGCAAATAAACGGAATTCTAAATATAGGAATATCCTATCTAAGTACAGGAGATTACAAAAAAGCAAAAACAAATTTTTTGGAAGCATTACAGTATTCCGAAGAAGAGATGATGCAAGCTTCAGTAGCTAGATCGCTAGGATGTTTAGGAATGTTGAGCGAAAAGGAAAGCAATTATGCAGAGGGTTTAGCATATTATGCAAGAAGTAAAGAAGCCTTTTTGAGTGTGGAAGATTCCATAGGGGTTATAAAATGCCATTTAAACATCAGTAATATTTATAAAGTTATTGGAGAAAGAGCAAAGGCAATAAGTTTTATAGTCGAGGGGCTAGAAATTGCCGAAGCTATAGAGAATGATGTGTTTATTGGAACATGTTTAAACAACCTTAGTATTTTATATCAATACATCGGAAAAAACGAAAAGGCTATTCCTTATTTTTTTCAGGCTCTTGAAATAAGCAAAAAATCAAACGATAGTGTAAGTATGGCCAAAGTCCTTAATAATATTGGCGTTTCTTATCAAGAATTGAAAAAGAAAGACTTAGCGATTAAATATTATTTGCAGGCAGCTGAAATAAAAGAAAAAATTTCTAACAAAAGCGATATTGCAGGCACTTGGATTAATATTGGATCTTTGATGTTGGAAGCCAAAGATTATACCTCTGCTCTTAATCATTATACAAAGGCATTAAGGCTTTCTGAAGAAGATCAAAACGAATTATTAAATAGTGAAATATTAAGAGACATTGGGGAAGCCTATATTGGTTTAAATCAATATGAATTTGCCCTTCTTAACCTGAATAGAAGTCTTGCAATTGCAGAAAAGTTTGGAATGAAAGAAAGAAAGTATGAAGCCTTGAACTCCCTTACAGAACTATACTCAAAAATGGATAATTTTGAAAAAGCTTTTGAGTATTCCCAAACCTTAAGTGTTTTTAATGACTCGCTTATAAAACTGCATAACGACAATGAGATTGCTGAAATTAAAACCCGTTATGAAACGGATAAAAAAGAACAAGAAATTGTTAAGTTGAATAATGAGAAAAAGTATACAAGGCTAGTAAATATTTTTCTTATATGTTTTTCTGTAATGCTTTTGATAACCTTGTTTTTTATATTTTTTAGTTTGAAAACACGAATTACCAAGAACAAAGAAATTGCCAAGTACCAACAATCGCTAGTAGAACGAAAATTGACCATTTTAAAGTTAGAACAAACAAACCTAGAACAAAACCTAAAGCATTCAGAGAAAGAGTTGGTAGATATGGCACTTTACATCGTTCAGAAAATTGAGTTTTTAGAAACCCTGCAAAGTGAAATTAAAACCATGCAAAAAGATTCTGGAAGTTCAAATCAGGAAATAACCAAAAAGCTTTCGAGTTTAATAAGCCATAATTTAAGGTTGGATAAGGAGCAGGTAGACTTTCAATTACACCTAGAAAAAGTAAATCAATCCTTCTATAAAAAATTAGAACAGAAGTTTCCAAAAATCACTCAAAACGAATTAAAACTTTCTGCCTTATTGCGGAGTAATTTTACCTCTAAGGATATTGCTACTATATATAATATTTCTCCTTCCAGTGTGGATATGAATCGATATCGATTAAGAAAAAAGTTCAACTTGACAAATGAGGAGAACTTAAGCCATTTCTTGAAAAACATCTAAAAGTAGAGTTCTAAAATTCATAATATACTGGTATATAGTTTCTTAAAAATTTACTTGTAGAGATATTTCTTGTAAAATATTGCTTTAGTATAGATAGAGTATAGATAGAATATTGTGCCAAAACATGGTTGTACCAATACTTTTGAATTCAATTTTAGAATAAAGTGTCATTTTAAAACAAATGATACAATAAGTAAATCAAAAAATTAAATTCAAAAAGCAATGAAAAAAGTATCCCTATCCATTCTAATGGTATTCAGTCTTGTGTTTAGCACAACCGCACAGCGAAATGATACCAGCCAAAACGTAATAGACGATGTTAGTAGCCAAGAAGTTTCAAGTACAAGCAATAATTTATTAGTTAAGTCTAGCAATATTAATTTAACAAACAGATCAAGTTCGTCTTCATTAAATGAAGATTTTGAAGGAGACCTTTTCCCACCACTAGGCTGGGCGGTAATAAATGGAGGAGACCCTTCAACTTTCTTTAAGTCACAACGGGGAGTTTTAGAAGGAACAGGATGTGCTTCTATATGGTACGATGAGAATGGTAATGCTCATGAGGATTATTTAATTACACCTAAACTAGCAATATCTGCTGGTAATACTACATTATCTGCTTTTTTTGCAACTCATAACTTTGTTTTTCCAGAACCTTATGATGTAATGGTTTCCACCACCGGAACAGAAGCTGGAGATTTTGTTCTTTTTCAAGCAGAAGTTGACCCAGGAGATTATTATGTTTTGAGAACGTACGATTTTTCAAGTTATATGGATCAAGAAATTTATGTTGCCTTTCGCTCTACATCATTAGGACATGCGTTATATATAGATAATATAACAGGGCCTCCTGTAGTTTTTTCTGCCACCCATGATCTTTTGGTTTCAAATATAACACCTCCATCAACTTTAATGGATTCTTTTATACCTAAGGTTTCTGTCACTAATTTTAGTAACACAGATGAATCTTCATATACAATAGTAATTACTAATGGAGGCTCTTATAATGAAACTGTAAATGTTTCTACAACTATCCTAAGTGGAGAAATATTAGATATTGAATTCCCAGCCTTTACACCCGATGTGGATGGAAGTATGTCTTTTACCGCTACAGTTACAGTAACTGGAGATGAAGATACCTCAAACGATACATTAACGAAAGACATTTATGTGTACAACCCAATTTTCGAACAACATGAATTTGTCAACGGCCCTGGGGCACATGATACTGGAGCTGACGTTTCTATGTTAGAACAAGAACAAACAGGTTTGGGAAAAGGGTTTAATTATAATCAAGGCTTTGAACTTGCAGATGATTTTATAGTACAAGAAGGACAAGAATGGACCGTTAATGGTTTCCGATTTTTTGGATATCAAACAGGTAGTACTCAACTTTCTACTTTGTATGGATTGTACATGAAGATTTATGAAGGTAACCCTGATCAAGGAGGGACTATTATTGCTGATTTTGGTGATGAAAACTTAAGAGTATCTTCAAAATGGGTGAATGCTTACCGTATGGAAACAGGAGATTATACTGGGACATTAAGACCTATGATGGAAATTATTGGTGAAATTCCAGAACTTGTATTGGAGCCAGGAGAATATTGGGTATCCGTTGGAGCTATGGGTTCTATTGGTAAAAAGAATAGTCCACAAATTGGTCCTTATATGGCTCACTTACAATTGGAAAGTGGAAATACCAATACAGGAAATGCAATCCGTATTTTTCAAGGTATTGTGATGGATTGGAATGATGCCGGTGTCCCACAAGGAATGCCTTTCGATGTTTTTGGAAGTATAGAGGAAGAACTTGGAGTGGATGAGAATGACATATTAAACTCGAGTATTTTACTATACCCAAATCCAGTACAAGACGCTATTAATATTGAAAATATAATAAACACTAAAATCAATTCCGTTAAATTATACGATACCCTAGGAAGATTGGTTTTTGAAGAAGATGAAATAACTAATCAAATTCAAGTATCGCAATTGCAAAGTGGTCTATTGTTTGTGAAAATTGAAACAGATAATGGGACTATAACTAAGAAAATAATAAAAAAATAGTTGGTGAAGGAGTATTAATATTCCATTTTTTAATCTCCCCATTCAATGATTATTTTGAATGGGGATTTTGTTTTAAAGAGTTTCAAAATTGGAGGACGCATATTGCGACCTCCAATTCTTCAGCTAATATGGGATTGCGATATGCTCCATTTTGTTTTACAGAACAAGGAGTAGCCATGTTATCTAGTGTCTTAAATAGCCCAAGAGCTATTGCTGTAAATATAAGAATTATACGCATATTCACTAAAATAAGAGAAGCGTTTACAGACAACTTGAACTTAAAATTGGAGGTAGAAGAGATAAAAAAGAAGTTATCTAATCATAGTAAAAATATAGAATTGGTCTTTAACTATTTGGATGAGCTTGTTGAAAAGAAAAATAAACCAAAAAGTAAGATTGGATATAAAAAATAAATAAAACTGGATTTTTTCTTTTAGGAGCTTCTAGATTACTTTTTATTTTTTTCCTTATCCTTAAATTCTTTTTTCTTACCGGCTAAAGTTCTTCTGGAATAGTGCTTGTTTTTAATCCAAAGGATCTCGCCATACTTTCCTTTTTTAATACTAGAATCTACGCCAAATATTTTCTGATGATAGAGTTGAACTACTTTTTTATTGGAACAATGCCCCACTACCACATGTTCGATATCCATAAGGTCTAAGATTTCATCTATTTCTTCCTCCTTTAAATCGTCATTAAAATACCCGCGATACCAGATTAAGCTTTTTTTACCATAATAGGTTTTATAGAAATCGGTTACTTTCATTTCCTCTTTACTCCGTTCTATAGAACTTCTCATAATTGCATTAATTTTTTCAAGAGTAAAATCGTTTTTAGAAATAAACTTTTTAGAAACACCTCCATGTACAAAGACATTTTCATTAATCTGTACAATGGTGTTTTTAGAACGTAACCACCTTCCCAAAACAGTGTTATTATCAAAAAGCTCATGATATTCTTTGCTTAGTACTTTGCTCGATAACACATAATCTTCATGTATATATCTAAGGTCCCCATGAAGCACCATATACTCATGATTCCCTAATAAATAATGTACTCGCCCACCCTTGTTTTTTGCCTGCTGTTCTAATTTAAAAATTAACCATAAAATTTCGTTCACTTTTGGGCCTCTATCAAAAACATCTCCTACAATGACCAAGTGTCCTTTTCCAAAATCCCAGTTGAGGTCTTCATCTATGATATTATTATTGATTAATAGTTCCACCCCAAGATCGTACTGCCCGTGTAAATCGCTAAATGCAGCAATTTTTTTAATGTTATTAAAAACCGTTTGGTCTGGTGGGAATTCAAAGTCAAAAGCATCTGACTTTAACGTTTTTGTGATGACTTCTCCATTAACAATATTTGTTTCAATGAATTGGTTTTCTTTTATAAAAACATAAGGGCCATCATTTAGTTTTGATAGTTGATAAGCTAAACTATCGGTTATTTTTATTCCTTCTTGACAATTAGAAATTGTTACGATGACTAAGAAGAAAAGGAAGAATAAACTTGTTTTATTTTTAAACATTAGAAGCTATTATTTAATACCGTTAATATAAACACTTTCCAGCAAAACATATTGTTTTTTTTTAGTCTATCTATTTATTAAAATTAATAATATATTTATAAAAAATTAAACAGCTTATTATGAAACAATTATTTACTCTTTTATTTTTATGTAGTTCAATCGCCTTATTTTCCCAACAAGTGGATAGACAAAAAGTGGTTGTTGAAGTAGGAACTGGAACTTGGTGTCCATCTTGTCCTGCTGTAGTTAGTATCCTTCATCATTTTGTGGATCAAGGATTAGAAATTGCTATTGTAGAATATCATAATAACGATGACTATACTAATGCCGCTTCCATTATAAGAGAAAATTATTATAATTTCCCTTGGTTTCCAACAACCTATTATGATTCTAACCATATAGGTTATGACGATTGGGCAACAGAAAGTGTACACCTTCAATATTATGAAGACCGCATGAACACTCCTTCATCGTTTAATGTAGCAATTGGTGCTGATGTTGCAGAGGACGTTTTAAGTGGAGTTGTTACTATAGATAAAGTAGCAGAGTATACAGGAGAAAACCTGGTATTACATATAATCGTTACTGAGTCTGATATTCCTGAAGTTTGGCAAGGATTAACAGAATTAGATCATGTTGAAAGAGCGATGTTTCCTGATGGTAATGGAACCGCTATAGATTTTTCATCAGGCGATCAACTAGAAATTGATTTTAGTTTTGATTTAGACCCATCATGGGTTAAAGAAAATTGTGAAATCACATACTTTATCCAAGACAATGATACTAAAGAAATTCTTCAAGGAGATTTTATAGATGTAGAAGATATTGTGCTGTCTAATGGGGGTGACTTAAGTGAAATGAATAAGGCATATTTTTATCCCAATCCAGTTCAAAATGAATTGTTTTTAGCAGCAACAGACATTCAGGCAGTTACTAAAATTGAAATTTATAATTTGTTAGGAAAAAAGATTTTAGAGCAAAACAATTATTCATCAGCAATTAATATTTCTCATTTACCACAAGGAGTTTATTTACTTTCCTTTTATGAAAATGATGTAAAAAAAGTATCTAAGATTATTAAACATTAGAAATTCAAATTTTATAAATCTTAAAGCCCAGAATTTTAATTCTGGGCTTTTTTATTAATTCTTTATAATTTATTTTACATCACCTTAACATTTTTTTATTTTTAATGTTAGACTTTTGGTTTACAATAAGAAAGAACAAACGTCAACGAAACGAAATAAAATTCACCAGATTGGTAACAGATACCTTTTTATTTCGTCTACTTTTTAAGACTGAGCAACTATTATCATCAATTCTTCGTCTTTAATAGTATTAACCATTTTTATCTATCATGTTATTAATAAAGTATACACTTTCCATTTTTTGTCTTTTTGTTATTTCCATAGGGACAGCGCAAAATTTTTCAGCCAAAGTAATTGATCAGGATACTGGCGAGCCCATACCCTATGCTACAATAGAAACTGGCCCCAATCAAGGAATCATTACCAATGAAGAAGGAGAATTCACCTTTCTTTTAGACCAAATAAAACAACCGCAAGACTCTATTTATATCTCTTATATGGGCTATGAAACTAAAGGGGTTTTGTTGGAACCTCAAGATAGTCTAGAAATATCTTTAGTCCCAAAGATATTTGAACTGAAAGAGGTTTATTTAACTACAGAGGTTTTAAATGTAGACGAGATTATTGAAAGAGTAAAAGAAAATGTTGAAGATAACTATATGGTAGATCTAACACAGAAAAAGATTTTTTTCCGTCAATCGGAATTCAACACAGTAAAGAAAATGGATTTCGGATTTAAAAAATCTACTATCGAAGAACTCGACAAAAAATTAATCGATAGTATTGCTGACTTGATTCCTAAAAAATCTTCTTATTATAAAGAAGTAGTTGGTGATTTTTATGGCGATTATACCCAACATAAATTATATGTAGAAAAAGCAGCCGAATTGTACGATAAAAATAGCGATATCTCTGCGGAAGGAATTGGAAAAGAGATGGAGCGAATTTTTAATGAAAACGTAAAGAAAGATTCTTACTTAAAAATAAAATCTGGAATCTTTGGAACTAAGGTGCAAGTAGACTCTATCATTAAAGAAAATGAAGAAGCAAAAAAAGAATATGAAGAAAGAGCAGGAAACGGAAATAAGTTCTTTCAAGAACAAATTAAGAATCGTATTTCAGATCTTTACGAACAGTTGTTTTTTCATGAAGATTCCAAAATCGACATCCTAGATAAGTCCAGTCGTTATAATTTTGTATTAGAAAACTATACCGTAATTGATGGAATGACGGTTTATGTCATCCCTTTTACACCAAAGGGGGGTAAAGATTTTAAAGGAACCTTATATGTAAATACCCAAGATTTTGGGATAGTACGGTTGGACTTTCAAAACGTGAAACCTATCAAAAAATTTAGTCTACTTGGGCTTACCTTTCGGAATACAATTTATAGAGGAAAAATGCTCTTTGATAAAGATGAGAATGGAGCCTACAGTCCAAAATATATAGAACTAGAAGATGGAAGTTATTTTGCTATAGATCGACCTTTAAAAGTAATTGAAAAAAACAAACATGTTAAAGGAAGAAGAAAACAAAACGAACTTTCCTTGGCTTTAGATATTCGAATGGAACAGCTCGTTAAATACGAATTGGTGGTCTTTGAATCTGAATCGATTTCTGAAAATGACTTTACGAATGTTACCGAAAACACAGATGTTATCGCCACTTATTTATCACAATACGACCCTAACTTTTGGAAAAGCCATACCATTATAGAACCTAATGATGCAATAGAATCTTTTAAAGTAGTGGAATAATTTTTTTAATTAACTCTTTTCACAATTAAATAAAAATCATTTTCGAGAGGAAGATAGCCTTGGTCATATAAATAATAGTAAACTGCACCAGCCTTGGTGGTATAGGTACTGGTAAAAAATTCAAAACTAAAACCGAGGCGCAACAATTTTTCTTTGGTGGTTTTTGTTTTGTCTCCAGGGTTTAACGTTTCTAGTATTCTATAGTTTTTCCGAAGTCGATTATTAACATTCCGAATCAAGTTTTTGCTGTCCTTGTTTAATTCATTATTATGTGAGTTTCTACAAGCATCACTACAAAACTTTTTATCGGCTCTACCAATAATTTTATCACCACACTCTGGACAAAGTTTTTCCATAACTATAAAACTAACAATTATTTGTTAGAATCCTTATTCTTTTCTTTAAAATGTATTCTATAAATCGCTTCTAATTTTACAAAAGCACTGCCTAAAATATCTGGGTTTAATTGTGTTCTGTCATCCCCAAAACTAAATGCAGAAATCCTATAATCTAATTTATCACCTTGCTCATATACCTCGTTAGTATTACTAGAATAACCTACTTTTGCTCTTAATAATATACTGTTTTCTAATATTCCATATTGAAAATAACTAGAAAATTCTATAGGTCTCTGATCTACATAAACAGGAATAGAAGTTTCCTGACTTATATTATAACTACGACCAATTGCAAAATAATCAAAACCAACAACAGCCTTTCCAAATTTATAATTAACATTAGCAGTTATGGGTAAGGATGCATCAATTTCAAAACGATTATTTGGACTTAAATAATAAGCGCCAATTATTGGTGTGGCAAAAACTCCAAAAGATTCTGTAGAGGCATAAAACCCAAAGCGATATTTAAAATGTTGATTCTTTTTAAGCTTTGCGACGGCATAAACTCCAAAGTAAAAATCATCTCCAGATATATTTTTATAGTCGGAAGCAATTTTTGGCAATAAAACGACAGTACTACTCCATTTTTTAGAATAGGTGGTTGCCAATCCAATTTTTAAAAGAGTATTGTATAAAGTAGTAGATTGATCGTAATCTGGTGATAATAATAAGTGGTTTGAACTAAAATCTATGCCAGTAATCAAAGCGTGTTTTTCGTTTAATTCAACAGGAAAAGTTATTGCTGTATTATAGGCATTAACATTAGTGCTTTCATCGGTGCCTTCAAACTTAGCATCAAAAGTATTACTATATCCTAGTTTTAATATATCTACATATTCCTGTGCACTTGATATTAAGGGCAGAAATAAAAAAATGACAATAATTTTTTTCAAAAGAAATAAAGGTTAATTAATTTATAAAACTTAGAGTACTAATCTACTAAAAAACAAACTATATTTGTTACTTAAAATTTAAGCCCTATGAAAATATTAAAAAGTCTATTTGTTTTATTTGCTGTTGTATCATTAGTTAGTTGTAACAGTGATGATGATAACAATCATTATATATTAAACAATTCTAACCTAGAGGGATTATATAAAATCAATCATTTTGGATCTACAGAAGTAAAAACAACAATCGTTGATGGTTTTGTAGTAGAAAAAACAACAACTAGTGTTGGCGATACATTTGAAGTAGATTTTACCTTTACAGAAAACGGAACTTATAATGTTGATGGGTTGTTTAGAGATGTCTTTACCGTTGTTGTTAATGGTGTGTTAGATGAAGAACAATCTGGTTCAGATATTATTGAAATAAATAATGAGGGGGGTAATTATTCAACAAATGATGCTTCTATGACAATAGTATTAGATGGTGAGGTTTACGATGTAACTTTATTTAATGAAAATGAAATTCGATTTACATTTGAAGAAATGTGGGAAGAGAATGGTTCAGAATTTGTTTATTCAGAAGAAATTAGACTGGAAAGACAATAATCAAAAAAATTAACTAAAAAAAGCTCTGTAGTTAATTCTACAGAGCTTTTTTATTCGCTTAATTTTAAGGCAATAAGCATTGTCTTATCTTTACAATTTCTTAATTTCGCAGCTATCTTTTAAAAGCTGATAATCTTTTCAATAAAGAACTAAAAATACCCGATTATACGGGCAATAAATATGAACACTGAATTTAAAACATATAAAGGATTAAATCTCCCAAAATTAGGAGAAGAAATACTCGATTTTTGGGAAAAAGAAAATGTTTTCGAGAAGAGTATTTCTAGTCGGGAAGGCGCAACTCCTTATATATTTTTTGAAGGGCCTCCCTCTGCAAATGGGTTACCAGGAGTACACCATGTATTAGCACGTGCTATAAAAGATATTTTTCCGCGTTATAAAACCATGAAAGGCTTTCAGGTAAAACGAAAAGCAGGTTGGGATACACACGGATTACCTATAGAGTTAGGAGTAGAAAAGGAACTGGGAATTACCAAAGAAGATATTGGTAAAAAAATATCTATCGAAGACTATAATGCTGCTTGTAGAAAAGCGGTGATGCGTTATACCGATGTTTGGAACAACCTTACCAAACGTATAGGTTATTGGGTTAATATGGACGACCCATATGTTACTTACGACCCAAAATATATGGAAACGGTTTGGTGGTTACTAAAAGAGATTTATAATAAAGGATTACTATATAAAGGCTATACCATACAGCCGTATTCTCCAAAAGCGGGAACTGGATTAAGTTCGCATGAGTTGAACCAACCAGGGACTTACCAAGATGTTACCGATACCACTGCAGTTGCTCAATTTAAAGCAATAAAAGAATCGTTGCCAAACTTTTTAAAAGAAGTAGATGGAGAAATACACTTTTTAGCTTGGACCACTACACCTTGGACTTTGCCTTCTAACACTGCATTAACCGTTGGGAAAAAGATTGATTATGTTTTAGTAAAAACGTTTAATCAATATACTTTTGAAGCCATACAAGTAGTTCTAGCAAAAAATTTAGTTGGGAAGCAATTTGCTGGAAAGTTTGAAGAAATTGAAAGTGAATCTGAATTAAATACTTACGAAGCAGGAACAAAAAAGATTCCTTATGTAATACTTAAAGAATTTAAAGGAAACGAAATATTAGAAAGTCGTTACGAGCAATTATTGACCTATGCTTTGCCGAATGACAATCCTGAAAATGCCTTTAGAGTCATTGCTGGAGATTTTGTTACTACTGAAGATGGTACTGGAATAGTACATACTGCCCCAACCTTTGGAGCCGATGATGCGATGGTTGCCAAACAAGCGCAACCCGAAGTACCGCCGTTGTTGGTGATGGATGAAAATGAAAAGTTAGTCCCATTGGTAAATTTGCAAGGTAAATTCCGCTCAGAAATGGGCGAATTTGCTGGCAAATATGTAAAGAATGAATACTACGCAGACGGAGAAGCTCCAGACAAATCGGTGGATGTAGAAATTGCCATTAAATTAAAGATAGAAAATAAAGCCTTTAAGGTGGAGAAATACACCCACAGTTATCCAAACTGTTGGCGTACCGACAAACCTATTTTATACTATCCTTTAGATTCTTGGTTTATAAAAGTAACCGATTTTAAAGATAGAATGCACGAGTTAAATTTGGGAATCAATTGGAAACCAAAAGCTACTGGCGAAAAACGTTTTGGAAATTGGCTTGCCAATGCGAATGACTGGAACCTTTCTCGTTCTAGATATTGGGGAATCCCATTACCTATCTGGAGAACGGAAGATGGCAAGGAAGAAATAGCAATTGGTTCTGTGGAAGAATTAAAAACCGAAATGCAAAAATCTGTTGCAGCAGGTATGATGCAAAAAGACATTTATGAAGATTTTATATCGGGAGATTTTTCTGATGATAATTATAATAAGATAGACCTTCATAAAAACATTGTAGATGAAATAGTATTGGTTTCCAAAAATGGAAATCCGATGAAACGTGAAGAAGACCTTATTGATGTTTGGTTCGATAGTGGTTCGATGCCTTATGCACAATGGCATTATCCTTTCGAAAATAAAGAGAAGGTGGAAGACACCTGGCGTAAAGCAGATTTTATAGCAGAAGGAGTGGATCAAACCCGTGGTTGGTTTTACACATTGCACGCAATTGCAACCATGATTTTTGATGATGTAGCATATAAGAATGTAGTTTCTAACGGACTGGTACTCGATAAAAATGGACAAAAAATGTCCAAACGTTTAGGGAATGCAACAGATCCTTTTGAAACTCTAGATAAATTTGGACCCGATGCCACACGTTGGTATATGATTAGCAATGCCAATCCTTGGGACAATTTAAAATTTGATATTGCTGGTATTTCAGAAGTGAGGAATAAATTCTTCGGAACCCTTTACAATACTTATAGTTTCTTTAGTTTGTATGCAAATTTGGATAATTTTAATTATTCAGAAGCAGATATTGTCTTAGCAAAACGTCCAGAAATTGACCGATGGATTCTTTCAGAATTACATACTTTAATTAAGAAAGTAGATTCTTTTTATGGAGAATATGAACCTACAAAAGCAACAAGAGCTATCTCTGAGTATGTGCAAGAAAACTTAAGCAATTGGTTTGTACGATTGAGTAGAAGACGTTTTTGGAAAGGCAGTTACGGGGAAGATAAAATTTCGGCATACCAAACTTTACATACTTGTTTGCTTACGATTTCTAAGTTAAGCGCACCAGTTGCGCCATTTTTTATGGATCGATTGTATCGTGATTTATTACAAGGAACTGTTAAAAATGATGAAATATCGGTTCATTTAAGTAACTTTCCAATCTATGATGCGTCCTATGTGGATAGTGCACTAGAACATAAGATGCAAAAGGCACAAACCATATCGTCATTGGTATTGTCTTTACGACAAAAACAGAAGATTAAAGTTCGTCAGCCATTGCAAAAAATTATGATTCCAGTGCTAAATAAAGCACAGCGAGATGAAATTATTGCAGTTTCAGACTTAATTAAATCTGAAGTAAACGTAAAAGAAATTGAGCTGATCGATGAAGGATCTGGAATATTAGTTAAACAAATAAAACCAGATTTTAAGAAGTTGGGTCCTCGTTTTGGGAAAGACATGAAAACCGTTGCACAAGCGATTACTAATTTTGGTCAAAAAGAAATTTCAGAATTAGAAAAAGAAGGTGAAATAACTGTTTTGATTAACGAAAAAAGTACTACATTGTGCATTGATGATGTAGCGATAAGTTCTCAAGATATTGAGGGTTGGTTGGTTGCAAACAGTGAAGGTGTAACCGTTGCATTAGATGTTACTATTAGCCCAGAATTAAAAAACGAAGGCATTGCAAGAGAGTTGGTAAATCGTATTCAGAACTTACGTAAAGACTCTGGATTTGAAGTAATGGATAGAGTAGAAGTTACCCTAAAAGACGACGAGATATTAAAAAAGGCAGTAAGCCAAAATATTGAATATATTAAACAAGAAACCTTAACCGAAATATTGCAATTTAAAGAAGAACTAAGCGAGGGTACAGAAATAGTTTTTGATGATGTTGTTAGTATTTTAAACATTAAAAAAGTGTAACTATGTCACAAGAAATAAGAGACAGATATAACGATACAGATTTAGAAGAATTTAAAGCTTTAATTCTTGATAAAATCGAAACTGCAAAAACACAATTACAATTAATTGAGAGTGCGTATAGAAACGATAGTAATAATGGTACAGATGATACTTCCCCTACATTTAAAGCTTTTGATGAAGGAAGTGAGGTAATGAGTAAGGAAACTTCTTCCCAATTAGCCATTCGTCAAGAAAAATTTATACGGGACTTAAATAATGCATTAATCCGTATTGAAAATAAAACCTATGGTATTTGTCGGGTTACTAAAAGATTAATTAATAAGGAACGATTAAAATTAGTACCTCATGCAACACTTAGTATAGAAGCTAAGAATATGCAATAGACAGGTTATTTATGTCTCTTAAAAAATCCATTTTCATCATTGTCTTGGTCTTGCTTATAGACCAAATTTCAAAAATATATATTAAAACAAATTTCTCTTTAGGAGATGGTGTTTTAATATTTGATTGGTTTCGAATCGTTTTTGTAGAAAATGAAGGAATGGCTTGGGGAGCAAAAATCCCTGGACAATACGGAAAATTATTTCTAACTCTTTTTAGATTGGTTGCCATTGTTGGTATTGGTTATTGGCTTTGGGATTCGGTGAATAAAAAGTCATCCAGAATATTAATTACATCTATAGCTTTAATTTTTGCAGGTGCTCTTGGAAATATTATTGATTCTGTATTTTACGGATTAATTTTTAACGACAGTCATCATCAAATTGCTAGCTTTTTTCCTGTAGATGGAGGTTATGGTACTCTTTTTCATGGAAAGGTTGTAGACATGTTACATTTCCCTTTATGGGAAGGGTTTTTGCCTAAATGGGTTCCTTTTTGGGGTGGCGAATACTTCACTTTCTTCGACCCTGTTTTTAACATAGCAGATATGGCAATAAGCACAGGATTTGGTTTATTAATAGTGTTTAATAAAAAAGCATTTCCGAAGGAAATAGAAAAACCTGTTGCACCTATTTCAGAAAGTAAAGAAGAATAGATTTCTTAGAATCGCGAATAAGATAACAATAACGATATAGCTTATTATTACTTTGTTGTTGTAGAATAGAGGAATGCGATGTTTCTTATCAAAAATAAAATTCCAAAATTTCAGACCTAATCCTAATAAGAAAAAAGGTAGGCTTAATACAAATAATGCATTCAATCTAAACGCTTCAATTATATTAAAGTGAAATAATTGGTGAAGAGCTCTTTGGGATCCACATCCGGCACATAAATATCCTGTTGTTTTAAGAATAGGACAGGAGTAAAAAAAGGAATGTTGGGAAGGGTTAAAATATGTAAATACGTAAATAACACCTCCAATAATAAAAATCGAGAGAGCAAGAATAAAAAATTTATGCTTTTGGATTTGGACCATATTCGTTTTCTTGAGGCACACCTTCTTTAACTAATAAAAAAAGCAGCCATATTCCACCAATAAAAGGGATTAATCCAACCAAATACCACCAGCCATTTTTACCAATATCATGTAAGCGTCTAACGGTTACTGCTATGCTTGGAATAAAAACAGCCAATGAATAAAGTAAAGTCAAATACCCATATGTAATTCCATCAAATTCAAATATAGAAGCCCCCATTCTGTTATCAATCATGAAGAACGAAAGACTAATTATAATATTGACAAGAGTAAACATCCAATACTCAGTTCTTCTAGCCCGGCCATTAAAATCTGCATATTGCCTTAACACTTTCGTATACCAATTCATGTTTTTTATTTGATTAGATAAATCCCAATATACTATAAATAATTAAAAAGAAATTACCCTTTTTGGTGTAATGCAGAAATGTAATGGGATATCTGTTTCTTCATAAGGAATTGATGTTTCAGGTTCAAAAAAGGAGAGTCCAATAAAAAGTGCTTTGGGAATGCATTGAGATAAAAATCGATCGTAAAACCCCTTTCCATATCCTAATCTATTTCCATTACGATCACAGGCAAGAAGCGGAATAAAGATCACTTCCATTTTTTCAGAAGGAATTTCAATACCAGAAACAGGTTCGGGTACCCCATAATTTGAAATTTTTAAAGTGGTGTTATCCTGTAAAAGAATGTGCTCCATATCTGAGTCTCCCGTAATTACTTTAGGTACTATTATGGTTTTATCTCTACCTTGAAGGATATGTAAAAGATATTCTGTATTGATTTCTTTTTTTGAAGGAATGGGCAAGAAAATATGATAATTAGTATAATCCCAAATAGGAAGTTGCAGTGCATTATTTGCAATTTGTACACTTAATTCTTCTACGGATTCAGTAGAAATTGCCTTTCGCAATTGGTTGTATTTTAATCGATATTCTTCTTTAGTCATTTTTATGCAATTGAAATATGAAAAATGGCATCCCCTTGATGCACAATAGCCGCCTGATTTACATTGATAATATAGCCTTTATTTGGCGCCAAAACTTTAAACTTCATTTTACCATAAGGATCTGTAATGGTTGCTAATTCTTCTCCTTTTACCACCAATTTATTACAAGGAACTTTTAGATGAATAAGGCCACTTTTTTGAGAACGAATCCATTTGGTTTTTTCTATAATAACGGTATCTTTTAATGGCTTAGTAACTTTAAATTTTGCATCTAGCATTCTAAAGTGATTTAAAATCCGTTTTGTTCCCCGTACGCCATAATTAACTATTTGTTTATTGCTTTCTAAAGATTTTCCTCCTTCAAATAAAATGATAGGAGTACCAATTTTATGACAAGTTGCTCGATACGATTTTTTTAAATTTTTAGATAATACAGTAAATGGAGCATTAAAAACTTTAGCTAATTTTAATAATTCTTCATCTTCTGGAGTTACTCTAATTTGTGCAGCATTAAACCTACTAGCGCCTCCAGTATGAAAATCCAAACAATAATCTACATAAGGCAGTATTTGATTGGTAAAATGATAAGCCACTCTACTTGCCAAAGATCCTTTTTTGGTTCCTGGGAAAGAACGATTTAAATCTCTTCCATCGGGAAATGTTCTCTCGGTATTGATAAATCCAAAAACATTTAGAATAGGAATACAAATAATTGTACCTCTTTTGGGTTTATTTATTTTTCGAGCAATTAATTGACGTACAATTTCTACTCCATTGATTTCGTCTCCATGTATTGCAGCTGTAATTAAGATTGTAGGACCAGGTGTAACCGCTCTTTCAATAATAATAGGAATATCGATTTTTGTAGTAGTGTATAGTTTAGCAATATTAAAATCGATCGTTTTACTTTCTCCAAGTCTAATTTTTTCTCCTAATATCTCTAGTACCTCCGTAAACTTCTCCCTCATTTTTTATTCTTTTCAATATAACTAATAATACTTCTTGAAACATTTGTACCTGTAGTATTTTCAACACCTTCTAATCCAGGGGAAGAATTGATTTCTAATACTAATGGACCTCTATTAGATTGTAAAATATCAACTCCACAAACTCCAAGACGCATGGCTTTTGCTGCTCGTAATGCTACGTTTTCCTCTTCAGGGCTAAGTTTAATTTTTTCGGAAGATCCACCTCTATGTAGATTAGATCGAAAATCGCCTTCCATACTTTTTCTTTTCATTGCAGTTACAACTACTCCATCAACTACAATAACTCTTAAATCTGTTCCCTTAGATTCTGAAATATATTCCTGAAGTAAAAATTTTATCCCTGCTGTTTTTAAGGTTTCAATAGTAGAGAGGGCATTCAAATAGGTTTCTGCTAAAATAACACCATTTCCATGAGTTCCTTCTAATATCTTAATGATAACTGGTTGATTTTTAAAATTACTAAGGAGCGATGCTATATTTGAATTCATCCCTAAGATTGTTTTAGGAATTGGAACATGTGCTTTGGCTAATAATTGTGTGCAAGTCCATTTATCTCTGGATTGAAGGATGGCGTCTGCAGAAACTACCGTAAAAACTCCCTTTGCATTAAAATGTCTTACCAAGGAGGTGCCAAAATAGGTGTTAGATGCTCCTACTCTAGGAATAATAGCGTCTAAATCTTCTACAATTTCCTCATGATATCGTACTACAGATTTTCCGTTTTCTATAGATAATGCGCAATGGGAAGGATCTAAAACTTCCATTACATGGTTCCTTGCAGTTCCTGCTTTTAGGATACTTTGAGTCGAATAAAGGGTTTCCCCTCTTGAAATAATGGCAATATTCATTTTAAAAAATTCCTTGATGCTAATTTAGTAATTTATCTAGTACTTCTTATTTCTCTTTTTGTAAAACATCAATTACCTTTGAGGTATGACAAAACCATCTGTGGCTTTACAAACTTCTAACCTACC
>MAAC01019224.1_pt1 | contig 92700 bp, 84 predicted proteins | sample 1115981 | NCBI WGS metagenome assembly MAAC01 (sample SAMN04961126, study PRJNA320927) | seawater metagenome | isolation source: sample BD02T64 sea water enriched with oil for 64 days | place: USA:Gulf of Mexico | collected 2013-07-27 | reverse complement strand
TTTAATTCTCCTTCTGTTGACTGTGCTGTAAAGTTTGGTGCTTCATCACCTAATCTAATTGCTCCCATGATTTTAAGTTTTAAAGATTAATTATGTTGTTTTAAAAATTTGTATATAACTGGTTATATGCCAACAAATATATATTAATATTGGAGATTATTTCCCGTTATCCCAAGTTTTGTGTTCTTTGTATCGGTCTCAGATAATTGATGAACAATCATGTCTAAAGGACTCTTTATGGCTAATAAATCCTTCTTTGCTACATGTGTGTAAATCATTGTGGTTTCTGGTCTACTATGACCCAATAATGATTGAATGTATCTCAAATCGACACCGTTTTCTAGCAAATGTGTTGCATAACTATGCCTTAGAGTGTGTGGTGTTACGCGTTTCATTATATGTGCTGATTTACACGATTTTTTTAAAAAATGTCTTACACTTTCCGCACTGTATAATCCTCCTTTTTGACCTTCAAAAAGATAACGATTAGGACGATAAGTAATAATGTAATTTTGTAATAATGGTAAAAAACTTTCTGCTAAAATGACATACCTGTCTTTTCTTCCTTTAGAATTTTTAATGAGTACTTGCTGCCTTTGTACGTCAATATGCATTAACTCCATCTTTATTAGTTCGCTAATGCGTAAACCACAAGAATAAATTAATGCAATAATTGCACGATGTTTTAAATTTTTAGTATGTCTAATTATTTCAATGATCTCTTTTCGAGATAAAACCGTTGGTAAATACCTGTCTTTTTTTGGTCTTACCAATGCGACGCTTTCAATATTGGAGTCTGGAAAATAAATTTTAAACAGTTTTAAAGAACTGATAAATTGCCTTTGCTTACTAATGGAATATTTTCGTTTAATATAATAGTCTTCAATAAAAAGCTCAACATCTTTATTGTTCAGAGTAGAAACATCTCTTGCGGGATAGTAAGAAAAGAATTCAATTATTGAATGAGTGTATGTTTCTATAGTACTTTCACTATATCGTTTTCCAATTATATATTTTCGAAAACCATTTAAAATTCTAGTTTGCGCATCATTTAGTTGAAATTGAACCTTTTTGAGAGTTGGCATTTGAGGTTTCGGTTCCTGACCAAAAATTTGCGTTGTGTCAATATGAGCTACATTCTTAAAATGTTTAAAAATTAGCTTTAAATTTTCAGGGTTGTTTTTTAAATACCAACGTTTTAAAGAAGCGCTCCACCAAGTGTTTGGAATTGTTTTAACTATTTTTATAAGTGCATAATTTTTTTCAAATTGAATAAAAAACTGATTGTTACCTCTATGGATTCCCTTTGAAATAAGTATTGTAGGTTTGTTAATCATCAAATTAAAATTTGATTTAAAAATACAAAAATTAAATAACTTAGAGAATATTTACTATGTATATTTTATACTGAAATGATAACGACCATTACCTGCTTAGAATACCAAAGCGGATGTTTTCAACCAGAAAACATCCGCTTTGTGTTTTAGTTTAAAACGTTCTATAAGTTAAATGCTAAGGATAAAGTGAAATTAGAATTTCTTGTGTCAATTGTAGCTGTATCCGTTAAACCAACACTGTACAATTCATTCTTTACAATTCTATCAGATTGATCATACGCCAAATCTAATTTAGTATCCCCGAAATTGAAGCCAATACCCAAAGAGTATCCAGTTAAATCGCCATAAAAAGACTCATCTTTATATGGACTTTCCTCAAAGCGATAACCACCTCTAAAACTTAATTGTTTATAACGATATTCGCCACCAAACCTATATGAAGATGCTACTTTTAAAAGTTCACCCATCATATTATTTTGAGCTGCAAAAAACGCGTCAGAAGTTGGTTTGAATTTCGTGTTCCCGTAATCTTTTCTGGAATAATCAAAACTAATTAATCCTTGTTCTCCAAAAATATAGGCCAAACTACCTATCAGTTTACCTGGTGTCTCTAATTTATACTCAGGAAATACATTCACAATGTTTGGATTAATCGTTAAACCAATATTTGACCCTCCTTCATTTCTTGCCGAATTTATAAATTGACTTGTTTCTTCTTGTATGGTAAACCATGTCGGTGAATTATAGGTGATACCAGCTCTAAATTCATTGGTTAGCTTTGCGATGGCTCCAAGCTGAAATGAAAATCCATTACCAGTGGTATAAATATTATTTTCAAATCCAACCATATTCACAATCGATCCTGTATTAGAATTTGACTCTCGTAAATAAGTAGAACGCTCGTGATTAAGGAAATGGGAATTTAAATTTAATCCAAAATAGAACGTATTGTCATATTGAGCTGCAGCATTAAAACTAAACTTTCCATTATAACCACGAGAAGCATATGTGTATTCTTGATTAAAAGTACCAGGCGCAATATTTGAGGTGTAAACCGTATTTTCGTCAGTGTTATCTCCAGGTTCTAAAATGAAAGATTCATAGCCTAAAAAAGCTTGTTGGTTACCAAATCCATAGAATGATCCTATTTCTGCATATGCTTCTGTATATGATTCTCCGGGAAAAGCTGAGATTTCATCCAGCCTTAAGCCTTGTGCATACGCTAAAAAATAACGGTCTATGGAATTTGTATTCGTGCCTGAGGCGAACCAATTGTCATCAAAATTTGAAACTTTGTCATAAGCAATACTTAAAACAAATTTATTCCATTTTGAATTTCCATTCGTATTACTAAACACAAAAGCCCCACCAGCTTGATGTAAATCTACCTTAGAATCACTAGAAGAACTATGTCCATTAAAAAAGGAAATATCATTGTCTAAATTTACAACAGACATAGATACAGATGCATGACTTCTATTGAAAATTGCCGCTCCTGCAGGATTTATACTCGTTGCCGACAAATCGCCACCAAGGGCTCCAAATGCGCCGCTCATAGCTCTAAATCTTGCAGTTCCTTGAATTTCATCTAACGAGTATCTAACGGCATCAGAAATGTCTTGAGCATAACTATTAGACATAGAAATTATGCCTATGATTAAGAAAGTTAACTTTTTCATATTTTTTATTTAATTAAAAACGAATATTTTGTTATTATCTTCTACGAGATGATTTAGATGAACTACTTCTTGTTGTACCACTTCTAGAAGAAGAACGACTAGAATTCCCCCTAGATATTGATCGAGACGTGCCGCCTGATGAGCCTCTATTTATCGAAGCATTTGAACGAGTTGATGATCTTCGTGTTGTCGTACTTCTCGTATTGTTATTTCGAGTGGTATTAGACCGCGTTCGAGTTGTATTGTTTCGTGTAGTTATACTATTGTTGGATCGTCGTATTGTTGAACGAATTCTTGGTCTAGTTGCATTTGAAGTAGATCTTCTAATGGAATTATTAGTACGTCTATTAACAGTTGAGCGATTATTTAGAGCGTTTACATTACCACGTCTTCCAGCATTATAGGCAACGCCATTTCGATAGTAGTTATTGCCATAATTATAGTTAGGACCATGATACGCATTATATCCACCATAATAATAAGGAGGACACCAATAACTTGAATAATAACCTCCATAGCCATATCCATAATAAGGATATCCATAGCCATAGTTGTAATAAGGGTATCCCCAATAAGAGTTATACCATCCGATTCCAAATCTGTTCCAACCATAATTATTATATCCGAAACTAGGGTAAACGCTAATTGTTATTTCGCTACTATTTTGTCCCCATCCAGCGTCATAAACCACATCATCGTTTTCTTCGTCATAATCACCAGTGTAAGAATCAATATCTGTAAAAATGATGTCTTCTTCTGGAACAGCGTTATACTGATCCGCTTTTTCACCAAAATAGTCTTTATAATAACTATTGCTGTTTGCGGATTTTGCATTTGTGTTAGGTTCCTCTTGATAAGAAACTGTTTCAGAGCTATAAATACCATCGCTGTCGTTTCCAACATATTGGTATGACCCACAAGAAGCTAAAACGAACGCAAAGCTTAGTGCAACAAAAAATGACAATTTTGATCGGAAGTAATTATTAAATTGCATATCTCTTTAATTTTATTGTTGAACATTACAAAAATAGTTAGTTTTGTTGAACTATTTTATTATTTAACATAAGCACAATTTTTGTGCCAAAATACTGACAATGAGCAAAAATCTCACAAGTAGAACGGAAGATTATTCGAAATGGTATAACGAATTGGTCGTGAAGGCCGATTTAGCTGAGAATTCGGCTGTAAGAGGATGTATGGTAATTAAGCCATATGGATATGCAATTTGGGAGAAAATGCAAGCGGAATTAGACCGAATGTTTAAGGAAACTGGCCATCAAAATGCATATTTCCCTCTTTTTGTGCCTAAAAGTTTATTCGAAGCTGAAGAAAAAAATGCAGAGGGCTTTGCAAAAGAATGTGCCATAGTTACACATTACAGACTTCAGAATGATCCAGATAATGAAGGGAAATTACGAGTTGACCCTGAAGCAAAACTTGAAGAAGAGTTAATTGTTAGGCCAACTAGTGAAGCCATTATATGGAATACTTATAAAGGTTGGATTCAGAGTTACAGAGATCTACCGCTTCTTATTAATCAATGGGCCAATGTAGTTCGCTGGGAAATGCGTACTCGTTTATTTTTACGTACTGCCGAATTTTTATGGCAAGAAGGTCATACGGCTCATGCTACCAAACAGGAAGCTATTGACGAAACTGTGCAAATGAATGATGTATATGCAGAGTTTGCAGAACACTTTATGGCTATGCCGGTAATAAAAGGCGTTAAAACAGAAAGCGAACGATTTGCAGGAGCTTTAGATACCTATTGTATTGAAGCATTGATGCAAGATGGAAAAGCACTACAAGCTGGGACTTCACATTTTTTAGGACAAAATTTCGCGAAAGCATTCGACGTTAAATTCACGAATAACGAAGGTAAACAGGATTATGTTTGGGCAACATCCTGGGGTGTTTCGACACGACTTATGGGCGCTTTAATAATGACACATAGTGATGATAAAGGCTTGGTTCTTCCGCCTAAGTTAGCGCCAATACAAGTAGTGATCGTTCCAATATATAAAACGGATGATCAATTTGAGACCATCTCTAATGTTGCAAATGGAATTGTAAAAGAATTGCGAAGCTTAGGGGTGAGTTGTAAATATGATCATAGAACGACGCACAGACCAGGAGCGAAGTTTGCACAACATGAATTGCAAGGCGTGCCGCTAAGGGTTGCTATTGGCCCTAAAGATCTCGCAAATGGAACCGTTGAACTTGCTAGACGAGATACCTTAACAAAAGAAGTAATCGCGCTAGATGGATTGGTAAAGAAGATTGACGCTTTATTAGAAGAAATTCAAGATGCTTTATTCAATAAAGCCTTAGATTTTAGAAGTTCTCATATTACGGAAGTAGAGACTTTTGAAGAGTTTAAAGACGTATTAGAAACCAAAACTGGTTTTATTTCAGCACATTGGGATGGAACCGCTGAAACTGAACAGAAAATTAAAGAAATTACTAAAGCAACGATTAGATGTATTCCTATGGATGTTGTGAAAGAGGCTGGAAGCTGTGTATATAGTGGAAAACCTTCAACAAATAAAGTCCTGTTTGCGAAGGCATATTAATTTTTTTTCAAAAAAGTTTAGTAAGGTGTTGCAACATTTAAAAATAGTTGTATTTTTGCATCCGCAATGAAACATTGTGTGTTCATTTGAAAAGTAGTGTAAGATTGAATTTAATTAGTCATTTACACTCTAAAAGAAATCAAAAGGCCCGTTCGTCTATCGGCTAGGACGCATGGTTTTCATCCATGTAAGAGGGGTTCGATTCCCCTACGGGCTACAATTTTAATAAAAGAAATAAAATGGCAAATCATAAGTCAGCATTAAAGAGAATTAGAAGTAACGAGTCAAAACGTTTAACTAATAGATATCAACATAAAACAACGCGTAACGCTATTAAGAGATTACGTGAAATGGAAAATGCAAAAGATGCTCAGGCATTATTTCCTACAGTTGTTGGAATGATTGATAAACTTGCAAAGAACAATGTTATACATGCAAACAAAGCTGCTAACTTAAAATCTGGGTTAACAAAATTTGTAGCGTCGCTATAATAGAGATTAAAATTATCTTTTAAAAAAAGCCTATTCTTTTGAATAGGCTTTTTTTAGTTTTAAGAATCAATAATCTTATATTAATTTGATTTCGATCTTTCTTCAATTTTAGATTTAAGTTCTCTACCGTACATAGACTGTTTTATGTTTTCGTCTAAAGCTTCATAAATTGTTTCTAGAAACTTCACACTTGTATTCGGTATTTCAGATATGGCAAGATATGGTGCTACTTCACTATTTTTATTATTTACAGCAAAATTGATCGTGTATAAATATTTTCTTTTTAAAAGGTTGTTAAAACCTTCTTCTATACTATTTACTTTGACCGAGTCATTTTTAATCTGAGCTTCAAAATTCTCTTTAATCATATCAAGATTTTTATTGTTGAACTTGGACATCATTAATAAGTATTCATCTAAAACGGCTTGTTGTCTAGAACCTTTTATTATAGATAGAAAATTAAAGTTCTTTATATCTGAAGTAATTTCAGTAGTTCCTTTATCTGCGAAAAACACAATAACACCTTCGTCAGAATCATTCTTATCCAATCGTAGAAAGAGAACTTCGGGTTCTGATAAATCGCTATGCAATTGAAAATTAGAATTCCCATTAATCACCAATGAATCTAAAACAACCATTGAAGAGTCTTGTTGTCTTTCTAAATAAACAACACCTTTTTTTAATCCTTTAATAGTTGCATTTAAGGTGAAATCATGAGTTTCTTTTTGACATGATGATAGTGTAAGCACTATGAGTGCGAGTGTAAAAATGTTTTTCATTTAAATTTTATTTGAGCGTAAATATCTATAATTATTAATTAAATACTAGCCTGCAGCAGCCAATTCCAGCAAAATTGTACAGCCTATTGCAGCAATGGTTCCGATAGCATATCCGAATACTGCTAATAGTACACCAACGGTGGCTAGAGAAGGATGAAAGGCTGAAGCTACAATAGGAGCAGATGCGGCTCCACCAACATTTGCTTGACTACCAACAGCTAAAAAGAAGTATGGTGCCTTTATCAGTTTAGCAATTAAAACCAATAAGCCAGCATGAATACTCATCCAAACTACGCCTATAGCTATTAACCCAACATTATCAAAAATGAGCATTAAATCCATTTTCATGCCTATAGAAGCAACAAGTATATAAATAAATACGCTTCCAAATTTACTTGCGCCAGCACCTTCATAATTCTTGGCTTTTGTAAATGATAATAAAATGGCAATTAGAGTTGCGATGCTTATCATCCAGAAGAATTTAGATCCTAAGAATGTGAACATATTTCTTGTTCCTGGTGCATCAATAGAAGCTACTAGATCCTTGAAGAAAGGGGCTAAAAAATTTGAACATAAATGTGAAATACTAACAGTTCCAAATGCAATGGCAGCGATTATCATTATGTCAGTCAATGAGGGATTTCTTTTCACTTTTTCTGCGAATGCAGATACTTTTTCTTTAAGTGCTTCTATGGAAGCGGTATCAGCACCTAGCCATTTATTTATACGATCTCTTTTACCAATACCTATTAATAGAATTGCCATCCATATATTAGCAACAACAATATCAACAAACACCATTCCTCCATATAATTTTTGATTGTAACCATAAATTTCAAGCATTGCGGTTTGATTTGCTCCACCGCCAATCCAACTACCCGCTAATGTTGATAAGCCTCTCCAAACGGCATCAGGTCCAGCTCCACCAACAGTTTCCGGAGAGACCATTGATATTAGTAAAATGGCAATAGGACCACCTATTACAATACCTACAGTTCCTGTGAAGAACATGATTAAAGCTTTCCATCCTAAATTAAATACGGCTTTAAGATCAATACTCAAGGTCATTAGAACTAAAGCAGCAGGCAATAAGTACCGACTAGAAACAAAATATAAATTAGAACTATGTTCTACAACTTCTCCTGAATCAGATGTGGTTTCCCATTCGGGAGCGATGATTCCTAGAGTCGTAAATAATGCTGGAACCATATAGGCCATAAAAAGTCCGGGTACAATTTTATAGAATTTAGACCAGAAGCCTGTTTTGAAGGATTCTGTATAGAATACAAAGCCTAAGGCTAGCATTAATAATCCAAATACAATAGTGTCGTTAGTGAAAAGTGGTTCTGTGTTCATAGTTAGTTATTAGTACCGCAAAATACCAAAATTAAGGCGTATAAAAAAGCAACTTTTAAGAGTCGCTTTTTTTATTAGAATCCGGTTTCGGTTTCGGGGATCGGTTGTTATCTTTGAGGTATTGCATTAACATCCACTCAATTTGCCCATTCGTGCTTCGAAACTCATCTGATGCCCATTTTTCAACAGCTTTCAACATGTCTTCATTTATACGTAATGCAAATGCTTTTTTCTTAGACATGCCTTAAATTTTATTAATTCTTTTATAATAAATGAAAATACCAATTGGTAATAATATACTAATAACATCAGCTTCACCACTTGAATTAAAATGAGTGACGATAGTTTCTGGCAAATTAGAATAGGTCATAACTGTATATGTAATTAATATAATGAGTAGGGGCACTGAGATTAAATCAATAACTAAATCATATGGTTCAAAAGGAACTGACCTACCAGTACTCATGCATTATCTGTTTTTATCGCGCTCAAAAATAATACTAGTCCAGCTTTGACCAATATGATTGACGACCCAACCTTCCCGAGCATGTTGATTTAAAATATCCTCCATTTTTTCTTGTCTATTTGTAAATCCTAATTTAGGAACCATGACTTTGTATTCTTTCATTTGTTTATGTTTCTTTTGAATTATCTTTTTCTTTTAATATCGTAAATGCTAGGATGACACCAAGCAGTGTACCAAAAATACTGCCTGAAATTAAGCCTGTAGACACGTTGCCCATAACTGCACCAACTGTTACACCTATGCTTGTTCCTAAGGCACTACCAATAGCGATACTGTATATTTCTTTTTTGTTCATATTAATGACTTAAAGTTCCAGTGTTTAAAACAGGTGAAGCATCCTTATCACCGCATAAAATAACCATTAAGTTACTCACCATAGCAGCTTTGCGTTCTTCATCCAAATCTACAATCTGTTTTTTACCCAATTCTTCTAATGCCATTTCCACCATACTTACTGCGCCCTCAACAATTTTATGACGTGCTGCAACAATAGCGGTAGCCTGTTGGCGTTTCAACATGGCATTGGCAATTTCTAGAGCATAGGCCAAATACCCAATTCGAGCTTCTAAGACTTCAATACCTGCAATAGATAATCGTTCTTCAATTTCTTTTTCTAGAGCGTTGCTAACTTCATTCACACTTGATCGCAGTGTGATGTCTTCTACGTGACCTTCATCAGCAAAGTTATCATAAGGATACATGCTAGCGAGTTTTCTAACAGCAGCATCGGTTTGTACACGAACAAAATTTTCGTAATTATCGACATCAAAAGCAGCTTTGTATGTGTTTTGTACACGCCACACAAGTATTGTACTAATCATAATGGGGTTTCCAAGTTTGTCGTTTACTTTTAAGCGTTCACTGTCAAAATTACTAGCTCTTAAGGAAATTTTCTTTTTCGAATAAAATGGATTCACCCAATAAAAACCATTCTTTTTTACGGTTCCCACATATTTTCCGAATAACAACAAAACTCGTGAGTTGTTAGGTTGAACCATGATAAACCCAATTGCTATAATTATAGCCGAAACAATGGATAAGATAAACCATGGGCTTTCAAGCATAATCATGGCCACAATGCTTCCAATGAAGAGAATTAAGAAAACCAGTAGTATTAAATAACCATTTGCAGGGACAATAATTTTTTCTTCTTTCATAAGTATATATTTAATATTTGTAATTATTAATAAAATTCAAAATGATATCATTTTGATATCATAAAAGTAAATAAAATATTTTAATCTACAAAATAGACTTTGGCACGCCCTTTGTATTATACTAATCGTAATTGATGATGACGCTAGAATGAATTAATAGCATAAGCGAATTTAAAATTACATTTGGTTGGTTAGTTAGTAAAAAAGCATCTCTTTCTTGAGATGCTTTTTTAATTTGAAGTCTTTTCTAATTAATCCTTGATGAAAGCACTCACCAATGTTATAAGCTCTTCAGAAATAGCTCTAAACGATTCATTATAAGATTTTGAGTTTTCTAGATCATCACCTTCAATTAAGAATAATACATGATTCATATTTGTAATAATTTGTAAATCCGCATTATCCGATGCATCCGCTAATCTCTGAGCTTCCTCCTTAGTAATTTGGAGATCTTTAGAGCCATTGATAACCAAAATAGGCATGTCTAGTGTTTTTATAATAGCTGTTGGATCGTACTGCATCCAATTCATAATAAAAGGTTGGGTATCTATATTAAAAACTGAAACTAAAGCTGCTGGATAATCTGTAGTTGTTTGTCCATCTCTTAAACTATTAAACACTTTGGCAGTAGGTTCATACAGACCCGGATCCATATTGCCAACTTGTTCTAAAATAACACTGTCTATAGGCTGTCCAGTACCAGCAATGGAAACAAATCCATCAACGTTACCTTTCGAAGCGAGCATGCCCACTAGACTTCCTTGGCTATGTCCTATAACATAAATTTTAGAGTAGGTACTTTTGGATTTAAAATAATCTATTACAGATGTAGCATCGGTAACGAAATCATCAAACATTATAGTTTTATCAATGTTTCTTGTTCTAATTTGTTTTACAATGCGTTTATCAAACCTAAATGTTGAAATGCCTTTAGACGTTAAGCCTTCAGCCAGTTTTTTTAAGGAATTGTTTTTCAGAAAATTCTGATTTCCATTGCGATCCGTTGGTCCTGATCCAGCAATAAGGATTGCCAGTGTATGCTCATTATCTGCAATAGGTGTTAAAAGTGTGCCTTCTACATGAGAATTAATTGATATATCGTTTGAAGTGAAATTAGATTCTTGCGCTATGCCTTTCCACACAAAAAGTAGCAACAGAAGATTAAGACTTAATTTCATAATTAGTTAATAGATTTAAATTTTATCAAAGTTACATAAAAGACAGAATGATAAATATTAAACGCAATTTATAGTCATATTATTTAATCTACGATGATAAAATTTGTTGCAATTTGTAAAATTTCACATTGCATTTCATCGATAAAATGCGCAATTTTATCTACAAATGTTAAAATTTGATGTATTTCATCGATTTAAACTGTATTTAAACTGATAGATTGAAATATAAGTTTACATTTGAAGTGTACTAAAATTTAGTTTTTAGTTCAATGGATTAATTAATTAATATTTGCATGTGTGCTGAATTAGTGACCCTAAATCTACCACATATATAAAACGCAAATTAGGAAAACCGAGATTGAGGGATCTCGGTTTTTTCTTTTTATAAAGGTTTCAAATTTCGAAAGGTTAAATTAATCCTACCCCCAATTTGTTGTTTTGTTTTTGCAATTTGATGTAACCAAAACTGTTGCATTTCACCTTTCATAATAAGTAGACTTCCATGTTCTAAAAGAAGTTTATGTTTTTTAGTCGATAATTCTCTATGTTTAAAATGAAAGTACCTTGGTTCACCAAAACTTATAGATGCAATTACAGGATGTGTTCCTAGTTCTTTTTCATTATCTGCATGCCAGCCATTGCTATCATTTCCGTTTCTATAATAATTTAATAAGACGGAGTTAAACTCATGACTGCATGTTTTTTCAACAGTTTCCTTTATTTGGATTAACTCTGGTGTAAATGCATTGGGAAACATGGTTATACCTGAATAGGAATACGATTGATTATTTATTGAATATAGAGCGGTTAACCGAGGCTGTTTGTAGGTCTTTCCAAAAATTTTGATGTCATCTTGTTGCCATGCAACACGTTCTTTAAAGATTTTGAAATAGTTTGAAGCCGTTTTTAGTGCGAAAAAATTCGGTACATAAATAACTTCAGCATTCGGTAGCTTTAAAACTCTTTTTTCATTTGAAAATAAATCCATCGCTTTATTTTTTTCTAAATTAGCTACTATATATGAAACTAAAACTAATTCTTTTCGCTTTTATAATTTGTGCTTTTGCATTTCAATCTGAAACTAATGTAGATGTTCCAGAAGGATTTGTAGATGTAAAAACAATTATTCCTGATCTGGATGTTGAAATACGTTATTATACATCTCATAATTTTGTTGGCGATACTATTGATGGTTATAAGGCTAATAAACTCTTTTTGACTAGAGAATCAGCCGAGGCTTTAAAATTAGTGCAGGATGAACTCCAACTGCAAAATTTATGCTTAAAAGTATATGATGGCTATAGACCACAACGTGCTGTAAATCACTTTATGCGTTGGGCAAGAGATTTAAATGATACCATTAACAAACAGGAATTTTATCCTGATGTTAAGAAACGTTTTTTGTTTAAAGAAGAATATATTGCCACACGATCTGGACATAGTAGAGGGAGTACTTTAGATTTGACAATTATTGATGGCGCTACTGCTATACCAATTGATATGGGTAGTTCCTACGATTTTTTTGGTGTTGAATCATGGGTGGAGCATCAAGACCTTACTAAAATTCAAAAAGCAAATAGACAGTTGTTGCAAAACGTGATGCTAAAACATGATTTTAGAAATTATCCAAAAGAATGGTGGCATTTTACCTTGCGATGGGAACCGTTTCCGGAAACTTACTTTGATTTTGAAATAGAATAAATGAAAATGAATTTAATTAATTCTTGTCTGCTTTAAAAGCCCTATAACTAAAGCCTACACCATAATTATTAAGTCCAACTTTTAATAAACTAGATTCGATACCGCTTCCTTTTTCAAAACGTATCCATGAATTACCATTTAAGAATACTCTTTTTATATAGGTGTTGTTTTGGGATATTTCGTCAGTAAAAGGTAGTAATGGTCTAAAGTTGGTAGGGATTTTTACCGTCCCATTTCTAGATTTTATTTCTTTGTATTTTTTATTTGGTAATAATTTGCCATTCGAATCGGTATATCCTAAAACTTGAATGGATACAAAAAAACCATCTTTTGGTATGATTAAATCATGATTCAATACATCTAATATATATGCGTCACCATTTTTTTCGGTCGCTCTGAAAACAATATTTTCGTACGTCAGAACATCACCTGGAAAGCCATCTTTGTTTTTATAAAACTTTACTTTAAATAGAGTAGAAAACCGTTGTTTATCAGCATTAGCTCGTTTTCTTTTTTTCCAATCTTTTGATTCTAACGTAATCGGAAAATGAATTGCACTAATTTGTTTCAACTGACTATCATTATTTGGAAAGTATACTGCTATTTCAGATTCGATAGTCGGTAACCAACACTTGTAATAGTCGTCATCTAAATAGGGTTTTAATAATTCAGTTTTGAATTTTTTATTGATTTTGGCATGAATGACAACTTCATCAAGTTCATCAGCCTGAGATTCTAATAAAATAGTTTTTGGTAGGTTTGAGGTTGCGACTTTATAATCTTTATAGCCCAATGCCGAAATAAATAGGGAATCTATATCAGGATAGAGACGCTCTGTAAAAACAAATACACCTTCATCATCTGCAAAAACACCTTGTCCATTTCCAAATGAAATTGTGGCGTAAGACACAGGGAATTGAGTTTGGACATCTTTAATAGAAGTCTGTGCTTGACTCAAACCAATAGTCAGTATGCAAATAATGAAGCTGTATGCTTTTATCAAAGTCTTATTTATTTGAGTTAATCCAATCGGTAATTTTCGTCTCTAGTAAAGCCAATGGCACAGCTCCAGATTCTAAAATTTGATTATGGAATTTACCAATATTAAAATTTTCTCCTAATTCTGTTTCCGCTTTAGCTCTTAATTCTCTAATTTTTAATTGCCCTATTTTATAGGATAATGCCTGTCCAGGATTAGCCATATAACGTTCAATTTCAGAGATAATACTAGCTTCGCTCTCTGCTTCATTTTGCAATGAATATTTAATTGCCTGTTCTCGAGACCAGCCTTTAGTATGCATTCCAGTATCAACAACTAAGCGTATCGCTCTATGCATTTCCATGCCTAACATTCCAAAATATTGATAGGGATCAGTATAGAGTCCGAGTTCTTTTCCTAAAGATTCTGTATATAATGCCCAACCTTCAGAATACACACTATATCCTAATGTTTTTCTGAATTCTGGTAAGTTCTTGTTTTCCTGTTGTAAGGAAATTTGAAAATGATGTCCAGGAATTGCTTCATGTAAAAATAAAGCTTCATCGCTAAATGTATTGTATTTCGTGACATCTGGAACTGGAACATAAAAAATACCTGGTCGTGTACCATCTAACGAACCAGAATTATATTCTGCACTGGCAGAAGCTTCTCTAAATGCTTCTGTTCGTCTTACTTCAAATGGTGTTATTGGCTTTAAATCAAATAGTTTTTCGATTTGAGGTGTCATGGTTTTATGAATTCTTTTAAAATTATCAACCACTTCCTGAGCAGATCCAAAAGGTTTCAAATCTGGGTTATTTCTAACATTATCAAAGAATGCTATTAGATCACCTTCATAACCAACTTGTGCTTTTACTTTCTCCATTTCGGCCAGAATACGAGCAACTTCCTTAAGTCCTAACTCATGAATTTCATCAGCAGTCATTTCAGTAGTTGTATACTTTTTAATTTGATGCGCGTAATAATTTTTTCCATTTGGCGTATCAGAAATCCCACTAGATTTTCTTCCAGCATCAAAATACTCTGAACTCATAAACGCATGTAAATCTTTATAAGCAGGAACAATCCGGTCTAAAACCATAGCTTTATAGGATTTCGTTAATGTTGACTTATCATCTTCAGTAATTGATTCAGGGAACTTTAGTATTGGAGCATAAAACAAATGTTCCTCTAAATTCGTAGTGGTTAACGCTTTTAATTGAGGGAGTACTTTCTTTATTAACGAGCTTGGTAGCGTATTACCTTTTTCGATACCTTCTTTCATATTGTCCTTTGCTGATGCCATCCATCTCAAATAACCATCCAATCGTTTTAACCAATTATTATAGTCATTAACAGTTTTAAAAGGTTGGGAGCTTTCGCCACTGGCCAATTGACCTATAGAAAGTTGTAAGGTCCACATTTGGTCAAGAGGTGTATAATTTTTAAAGGAGATGCGTTCTAAATTAATGTCGCATTCCCAATTCAATATAGCCTTACTTAATTTTTGACTCTTTGATAGCGTCTTATCATCTAATCCGTTAACCTTTTCTTTGTAACTTTTATAAAAAGCTGTTTCCGTTTTTAAAAACTCATCAGAAAGCGTATTTGGCAACATATAATTGTAGCGTTTATCACCAGCAGCAGTTGCATTTAAAGGGTAAAGTTTCAGGCTTTCTTCATGATAGGCATTCAACAAGGCGCTGAATTCTTCAGAAGCTTCCATAGTAACAGCCTCAGTTTTGGCATCTTTTTTACAAGAAGTCATACTCAACACAATGCAAGTAAGTATTAGAATTTTTTTCATTTCAATTTTAGATTTAGTATTTAGAGGGCTAAATATACATATTCTTAGAATTTATAAATAAAAAAACTGCTAACAGTTAAGTTAGCAGTTGTATAAATTGGTTGATTGCTTAAAGTGTTATTCTTGATCTAATTTTTTTGTCATATTGAATCCAACAAATAAGCCAACTCCGGCCATAAAGAAAATAATCGCTGGATATAGTGCATCCTCATCTAGTGTTGTGTAGTTATCAATTAACATTGCAATAAATGTTCCTAATCCAATTCCCATAAGAAGTAAGGCGAAGTTTAAAATCAACACTTTCCATATTGGAGCGGTTCTACTTTTTCCTCTCATAAAGATACTCGCATCAGCACCTTTTTCGATGAGCGCTAAACGCTCTTTGTTTCGTGTAGAAAAATATAGATAAAATACTCCGAAAACTGCACCAAATATAATTGGTATAATGATTAATTCTGATCCCATAATTGTTTGTTTTTAATTGATTAATTTTAATGTGTTCATAGCTTATGACGACAAGATTCTAATTTTGGTTACAAAAACAAATAAAAAAAAATAATTTTCAAAAGATGTAACCCTATTGACTAAGTCGTCGTCCTATTAAAAAATGACCACCAACAACGACCAATATTATATCAACCAAATAATTGATGGCGATACTAATGCTTTTTCAGTGCTAGTAGATCGTTATAAGGATTTAGTGTTTACGCTTGCCATTCGCATGCTTAAGAATAGGGAAGAAGCCGAAGAGGTGTCTCAGGACACGTTTATTAAAGCCTATAAATCCTTGGCTAAATTTAAAGGCGATTCGAAGTTTTCAACATGGATATACAAGGTGGCGTATCACACGTGTTTGGATCGCATAAAAAAGAATAAACGAGCTCAAAATGTCGTAGCGATTGATGAGTTTACCGAGCGTCATATAAAAACAATGGATAACGCTCTAAATGATATGGTACAAGAAGAGCATGAACAAACGATTCAAGATTGTATTGCTTTACTGCCAGGAGATGATAGTTTTTTGTTAACTTTATATTACTTTGAAGAATTATCATTGGACGAAATTTCAAAAATTGTTGGCATAACCGCTAACAATGTGAAAGTGAAGATTTTTAGAAGTCGGAAAAAGTTAGCGACAATATTAAAAGAGCGATTAGAACCGGAAACAATTGAATATTATGAAAGAGAACGCAAATAAACACATAGATAGCTTTACAAAGAAGCTTTTCAAAGATGCGTCAATGGAAAGCCCTTCATTTGATTTTACGGCCAATATAATGTCGCAGGTAAATGCATTAAGTGCTACTAATGTCACAGTTTATAAACCTTTAATTTCAAAACGAACTTGGATTTTAATATCCATTGCAGTACTTGCGCTAATTGCATATTTTATTTTTGGCTCTCAATTAGAAAGTTCAGGTTGGTTTAGCACAATTGATTTTACAGTAGTGTCTGAAAATAAATTTACTGAGGCTTTATCAGGTTTCAAAATGTCGAAAACACTAATGTATACCATTGTGTTTTTGGGACTCATGGTATGTGTCCAAATTACATATCTTAAACATAATTTTGACAAACGCTTTGAAATTTAATTAGTCTTTATAACACTAAAATTTCTATATATCTTCTTAAAATAACCCCCTTCAGGATGTGCTTTTAGGTCTATTATGTCAATGATGTATTCAATTTTAGTCATGGATTAATACCAGCGCTTTTTTTTCTTTTTAGAACCTTCACCTTTACGTCCTTTTTTATACTTGCTACCTTGTTTCTTATGAATTATCGGCTTTGCTTTTGGGTCTAAAGGATATGGATGCTCCTCTTCAATAGGAATCTGAACATTAATTAATTGCTGAATTGTTTTCACATAAGGCTTTTCGTCAGCAGAGCATAAGGAATAGGAAAATCCAGTTTTACCCGCACGACCTGTTCTTCCAATTCTATGGACATAGGTTTCTGGAACATTGGGTAAGTCGAAATTGACTACAGCATCCAAATCATTGATGTCAATGCCTCGCGCTGCAACATCTGTGGCAATTAAAATATTGACATACCCATTTTTAAATTTACTTAGCGCTTCATGCCTTAGATTTTGAGCTTTATCTCCATGAATGGTATCTACTTTATAGCCATTATTAATAAGCGTTTGTTCCAATTTATCAACTCCAAACTTAGTGCGTCTAAAAATGAGAATATTTCCTTTTATCGTATTACGTAGAAGGTGTAAGCATAATTCTACTTTATTTCGTTTTGGAACATAGTATAATACCTGACTTACATTTTTTGCAGCAGATGAGGTTGGTGTAACTTCAATACGTTCAGGAGATTTTAGAATGGTATTGGCTAATTGCTCTACTTTAAAGGGCATGGTCGCTGAAAACAATAGAATTTGCTTTTCTTCAGGACAAAGGCGCTCAATTTTTTTTACATCATCAATAAAACCCATATCAAGCATTAAATCGGCTTCATCAAGTACCAGAGTTTCAATATAATCTAGGTTAATAACATCCTGCTTATGCAAATCTAATAATCGTCCAGGAGTGGCTATTAATATATCGACACCTTTGGTGAGTATATCCTTTTGAGGTTCGATAGAAGTACCTCCAAAAATTACGGTAGAACGTAGATTTGTATGTTTCCCATAGGTTTTAAAATTAGCATCAATTTGGACCGCTAATTCACGAGTTGGACTTATGACTAACGCTCTAATCTTTTTGCCTTTTTTTGGAGTGTCTTGTTTGTCATATAATAATTGCAAAATCGGTAACGCGAAGGCCGCTGTTTTTCCTGTCCCTGTTTGAGCAGACGTAATGACATGTTTTTTATCTAATACGAGTGGAATGGTTCGCTCTTGGACTAAAGTTGGATTATCATAACCTGCTTCAGCGATTGCTCTTAACAAAGGTCTGTTTAATTGTAAGTCTTTAAATGACATGTATTCTTATTTGTAGCAAAGATATGTTAAAGAAAATCAATCGTTCTTAATAAACGCTCCCAATTTCTTGCGTTTGCTAATTGGTAAAGCTTCGAGTTCGACTACTTTTTTGAGTAAATCTTGGGGTTTATCTCTTGTAAATAATAGATTGAAAAATTGAGCAATTGACAAACTGTTTTCAGCAGATGTCTCGAGTTCAAAAGTATCTCCTACTGCCACATGTCCTTCCTTTAGAACACTAATATAAGTGCCTGGACATCCATGATTTATAAATTGCTGTAATACATCTTGAGATCCAAACTTAGCAGCAAATTTAAAGCAAGGTTCTCGTGGTTGCGTGACTTGAACCAAGGCACTTCCAATTTTGTATATGTCACCAATATAAAGGTTTGTTTCATCCAATCCTTTTACAGTTAAATTTTCACCTAACATGCCATAGTTCCAATCGAGATTTGGATATAGGTTTTGCCAGTATCCATAATGATCGGCAGAAAATAAATAACAGGCTTTAAAAATTCCTCCATGTACTTTTCTATCGGAAACTTCGTCTCCTTTAACGGCCTCTTTTCCTAGAAATATAGGAGTGTTAGTTGGTTTTTTGTGAATACCAGTAATTACTTCTTTTCCATTCCAAAGAAATGTACTTGGTTTTGCAATATTTGTAGAAATGACTTCCATCGAAGAATTGAAATGATTTTAGAAAACTAAATTACGGCTTTTATGTTATACTTGACACGAGATCTATTGAATTGATTTTCATATATTTACATAAGACAAGCTTTTTTGAACCATGACTAAATTTTATTTTTTATGTTTTATAGCGCTAGGGATTACATGTTCTTTAAGTTCTCAAAATGCTTCTAAAGCTGATTCAATAAACCTTACAAGCGACCTTTTTTCTAATAGTAAGTCATTGGATTTAAAATTATCTTATTCAATTAAGGATTTAAGAAAAACTCGGGAAGACACCCTTTATATACGCTCTTTTCTCACTTTTGAGAAAGGAAAGAAGCAGGATTCAATTAAGGTGAGATTAAAGGCTAGAGGAAATTTCAGATTTATGAATTGTTACTTTCCACCCCTAAAAGTGAAAATAAAGAAAAAGGAATCTAAAGGGACGCTCTTTGAAGGTCATAAAACTTTGAAAATTGTATTGCCTTGTTTGAAAGAAAAAGATAAAAATGATAATGTATTAAAAGAATATTTAGCTTATAAATTTTATGAAATACTTACAGAATATCATTTTAGGACAAGACTATTAAATGTTGAGTTCGATGAAATTAGGAAAAAAAAATTGAATCATCATACGCTTAAAGGCATCCTGATTGAAGACGATAAAGTTGTTGCAAAACGACATAACGGAAAAGTTTTTGATCGTTTTTCACATCCTTTAAATCATGATGATTTGGCTTCCGTTAGGAATGCCTTTTTTCAGTTTATGATTGGTAATACTGATTTTTCAACTGCTTATCGACATAATGGTAAATTGCTTTTTATCGATAAAAAGATGATTCCTGTATCCTATGATTTTGATATGAGCGGATTTGTGAATTGTAGCTATGCTATAGTCTCACAAACAGGAAAGAATCCGCTTAGTATTACTTCAGTTACTGAACGCAAGTATAGAGGGTTTAAACGCGATATATCTATTTTAAATCAGGTGAGAAAGGAATATCAAAATAAGCAATTAGAGATTGTGAGTATCTTAAATAATTCTAAACATTTGTTTGATGATATCAGAGAGTTTAATGCAGCTAAGGCGTTTATTTATAGTTTTTTTAAAATTATAAATGATGATAAAAAATTTAAAAATCACATACTAGATGACACACGCACTGAATAATTTGATATGTAAACTTTTGAATGGTTCTTCATTTTTAATCAAATGGGCACGATTGAAAATAGGACTGTAGATTGAATTTTCTATCCATAAATTTTTCATCCAATATTTTGAAATTCTGTATGCGATCTAGTCTAAATGCACGATAATCATCCCTCAAGTAACACCAGGAAATTAAAATCCATTTATGCTTCGTAGAAAACAAAGCATAAGGTTCTATTTTTCTATTTGTTATTGCAGAATCAACGGCTTTACGATAATTAATTTCAACATAATTAAAATGCGTTATTGCCAATTGAATTTCTGAAAGTGCATCACTCGATATATTTTCGTAATTGGTGTCAAATACATAGATTTTACTCGCTAATAACTCGCTTTTCTCTTGGATTGAAGTTCTAAAAACGGACTTAATTTTTGTGAGTGCTTCGTTAAAATCTTCAGCAAAAGAGGTGTCATTTGTTTGATGTACGAGTAATTGAGCCGTAATTAAAGCATTTGCTTGCTTTTCTGTAAACTGAACAGGAGAAACCGCATAGCCCTCCATTAAAGAATACCCTTTACCTTCAACAGTAGTTACCGGAATTCCAGCATCTTCTAATTTTCTAATGTCTCTATAAATCGTTCTGATACTCACCTCAAACTTATTGGAAAGTTCGCTCGCTGTCAAGAGACGTTTAGCTCTAAGTAAAGTCAATATGGATATAAGACGTGATAACTGAGACATAGTAACAAAGATAGTGAACCACAATGCAATTCACTATCCTATCATTTTTTGATTAATGTAAATTACATATAGGAATGAAGGGCGATACGATTGCCTTCTGTATCTATAAATTGAGCAATATATCCAAATTCACCAATATCGGTTTTTGGCATTACAACTTTTCCACCTAGTGGCTCTACCTTGCCCAAAGCTGTACTCAAATCTTCACCACCATTTAAATAAATTGTGGCACCATCTGTTGTTGGGTTTTGACCTTCAGCTTCAATAATTGCTCCACCTACGCCATTGTTATCTTCGTCGTATGAAAACATGCCATATTTTGTGTTTTGCTCAGGCATATGATGATCTTTGATTTCTGAATCCATAACTGTAGCATAAAACTGTTTTGCTCGGCTGTAATTTTTTACTGGAATTTCGAACCAGTTCACTGCGTTTTTCATTTCTTAATTGATTTTTATTGTTAAACTTATGGCAAAGATATTTGAGCTTGTGTCAGATTATGTCAGAGGTAAAAATTATTTTAAAAAAAACACCACATCGAACTTACTAAGCGGTGTTTTTAACATTTATGTGAAGTTTTTCCTAGCTAATTAATAGGAGTTATCTAATTATTCCATAGTAACGATTAAATCATTTTGTTTTACCATGCTTCCTTCTTTTAAGCTAATAGATTTTATTTTTCCAGATTTAAAAGCAGCAACAGTAGTCTCCATTTTCATAGCCTCTATAATAAATAATGGATCATTTTCTTTAACGTCTTCGCCTTTTTTAACTAGAATTTTATACAATGAACCTTGCAATGGAGCACCTATTTGATTTGCGTCATTCGAATCTGTTTTTGTGTTTTCTACTTTAATGATATTCAGAGATTTATCTAATATTTCAACAAATCTGTTTTCGCCATTTACTTTAAAAAATATGGTTCGTTTTCCATCATCATTTGGGATGCCTACGGATAATAATTTAACTATAATTGTTTTTCCCGGTTCGAGTTCTACTAAAATTTCTTCTCCTATAGTCATTCCATAAAAGAAGTTTTTGGTAGGTATTAAAGCTAGGTTACCATATAGTTTATAGTTTTCGTGAGCCTGCTCAAAGACCTTTGGGTATAAGGTGTAGGATAAAAAGTCTTCAAATTCGATTGCTCTAGTAAACCCTTTTTGAAATCGTTTTTTAAAGGCTTCATATTCTAGGGTAAAATCAATAGGCTTTAGATGAGCATTTGGTCTATCGGTATATGCTTTTTTGTTTTTTAAGATGATGTTCTGAAGTTTTTCAGGAAATCCTCCAACAGGTTGCCCTAAATCACCTTTAAAAAAATTAATTACCGATTCAGGAAAGGAAATATCACTTCCACGAGTTATAACATCTTCTGGTGTCAGATCATTAGTTACCATGAAAATTGCCATGTCTCCAACAACTTTTGAACTTGGAGTGACTTTAATTAAATTACCGAATAAGGTGTTTACTTCAGCATACATATTTTTTACATCATCAAACCGATCACCAAGTCCTAAAGCAGTAGCCTGTGGACGTAAATTTGAATACTGACCTCCTGGAATTTCATGCTTAAATACTTCTGCTGTTCCAGCCTTTAATCCCGATTCGAATGGATAATATAATTCACGCGTATCTTCCCAGAAATTTGAAAACTGGTTAAGAGAATCAATATTAAAGTCATGTGCTCTGTCTTGGTATTTCATCATTTCCACAATCGCATTAAAATTAGGTTGTGAGGTTAAACCAGATAAACCGCCTAATGCTACGTCAACAATATCAACTCCAGCCTCAATAGCTTTTAGATAGGTTGCTGTTTGTAAAGATGAGGTATCATGCGTGTGTAAATGAATTGGAACATTAACAGTGTCTTTTAATGCTGAAACTAATTCAGTGGCTGCATAAGGTTTTAATAAGCCAGCCATATCTTTTATTGCGATGATGTGAGCACCAGCATTTTCTAAATCTTTTGCTAATTGTGTATAATATTTTAGATTGTATTTCCGTTGTGAAGTGTCTAAAATATCACCAGTATAACTAATGGCAGCTTCTGCAATCCCACCAGTTTTAGTCCTTACATAAGTTATACTTGGTTCCATAGCTTTAACCCAATTGAGTGAATCGAAAATTCTGAATATGTCTACACCATTTTCCCAAGATTTCTCTACGAATTTTTCAATTAAATTATCTGGATAGGCTTTGTAACCTACAGCATTAGACCCACGAAGAAGCATTTGGAATAATATATTGGGTACTGCTTTACGAAGTTCGCGTAAACGTGTCCATGGGCTTTCATGAAGAAATCTTAGACAAACATCAAATGTGGCACCTCCCCAAACTTCCATACTAAACGTATTCGGATGGTTTTTTGCAAAACTTTGAGCAACTTTAAGCATGTCAAACGAACGCATACGAGTTGCTAAGAGTGATTGATGAGCATCGCGCATGGTGGTGTCTGTATACTGTATTTTAGGGTCTTTTAAAATTGATTGACAAAATGCATCTGGACCTAATTCCGTTAATAAATTTTTTGTGCCTTTAGGAGGCTCTGAAAAGGGATTGTATTCGGGTACTTTGGGCTTTCTAAAGTCTTTATTTTTATCAATGTATTTTACATCTGGATTTCCATTTACTATAACTTCAGCTAAATATTTAGTTGCTTTTGATGTTCTATCTTGTGGAAGCTTAATTTTAAATAACGAAGGCGTATTCTGAATAAAATTAACAGTAACATCACCATTTTGAAATGTTTTATGTTGAATAACATTTTGTAAAAAATGGATATTTGTTTTCACACCTCGAATTCTAAATTCTCTTAATGCGCGACTCATTTTTCTAATGGCGCCATCTAAAGTTCTACCATGAGCAGAGACCTTCACTAACATCGAGTCGAAAAAAGGACTTACATTATAGCCTTGATAAATGCTTCCAGCATCTAAACGGATGCCCATTCCAGAAGCACTTCGGTAAGTAGTGACGTTGCCATAATCTGGTGTGAAATTATTTTCGGGATCTTCTGTAGTTAAGCGACATTGTAAAGCAAAACCGTAAGTGGCTAGCGTGTTTTGCTCATAAATTTTAATCTGTTTACTATCGAGCTTGTAGTTGCCTGCGATAAAGATTTGTGTTTTTACTAAATCGATTCCTGTAACCATTTCGGTGACTGTATGTTCTACCTGAATTCTAGGGTTAACTTCAATAAAATAAACATTATCGTCAGTATCAACTAAAAACTCAACGGTGCCAATATTGTTATAGTTTACATATTTGGCGATGTCTACGGCGTATTTATATAAACTCTGTTTGACGGTGTCAGATACATTAAAAGAAGGCGCAATTTCTACCACTTTTTGATGCCGACGTTGAACAGAACAATCTCTTTCGAATAAATGACGAATATTACCGTGCTTATCAGCTACAATTTGTACTTCTAGATGCTTTGGATTTTCGACATATTTTTCTAAAAACATAGTATCATCTCCAAAAGCATTTAAAGATTCGTTTTTAGCTGAATTAAAATGAATTTCAAGATCTTCAGATGTTCTTATAATGCGCATACCACGACCACCACCACCAGAAGCAGCTTTTAACATTAAAGGATAGCCAATTTCATTTGCCTGTGATAAAGCAACTTTAAGAGAGGTTAGTTTCTTTTTATTGCTTTCAATAATAGGTATTTGGCATTTTACAGCTATTTTTTTGGCAGTAATTTTATCTCCTAAAGCATCCATTACTTCTGGATCTGGACCAATAAAAATAATGTCATTTTCTGCACATTTTCTTGCAAATTCAGAGTTTTCAGATAAAAATCCATAACCAGGATGAATAGCATCTACGTGTTTAGATTTAGCGAGTCCAATAATTTTATCAATATCCAAATAGGGTTTTAGTGGTTGATTGGATTCTCCAATTTGGTAGGATTCATCGGCTTTATTTCGATGTTGAGAATATCTGTCTTCAAAGGTATATATTGCTACGGTAGCGATGTTTAATTCGCTACAAGCACGTAGTACACGAATGGCAATCTCACCTCTATTGGCAACGAGAATTTTATTGATTTTCATTTTAATCTAGATTATTTTACGATGAATGGATTTTCGTTTTTGTAATTCCTTACTATAAAATCTAAAGCAGAATTTAATAGTTCGCCCATATTTTTGGACTTTTTAAAATGAACATCACCTGTAAGATTAAATAAGCCTATTTGCAATTCTTTGATTTTTTCAGGAGTAGAAATGTGGTCTTGTTTCATACAGTTCAATAAATCATTTAATCGTTCGTGTTCACTATTTGCTCTTTTAGCTAATAATGATCGTTCTTCTTTTTCATATTGTTCGATAGATTCTTTTGCTAATACTTTTAAACTCAATTCTACCAGTGCATTATTCTCTTTTAAAAATTGTGGTTTATATACTTTCGGGTTGCCTTCGTAACTTTGTTGATCGAAATCGATGGCCCTAATTCTGTATTGTAATCTGTCAAAATCATGAGTGAGGACAAAGACATAATTATACGATCTCATATCTGCCAATAAGCGTACAAAACAACGTTCGTTAAATTTAACAAATTCTTTAGCTATCGCTTTTTTGTCTTGCTCAGAACATGAGTCAAGCTTATCTGAAATAAAAACGTCACCAGGAATACCAGAAATATGTTCTTCAATTAAAGTGTCATTATGGACTAGAAAATTTATATGATTTGGTGAAAGTAAATGTTCTAATTCTAAACCATAAATTCTAGAAGCATCCGCTTTTTTTACATATAGAAAAACGTAATTGTCATTAAGTATATTTCTTATTTTAATTCGAAATGGTTTCGTGTTGCCAAAGGTGCAAAAATCAATACTGTCAACATTTAAATAAGGTAAAATGGAGTCGCTACCATCTGAATGAAGAATAGTATACATCTGTTTTAGGCCTAATTCAATTTCATCACGTTCATGCTCTGCAAAATAAGTTCTAATCCAAAGTGTGTCCTTACCCTTTTCGTCAAAAATTTCTACGGCACCTTGAAATCGTAATAAATCATCGTAAAAAACAGAAATCTTTATATTTCTTCCATGATTTGTTAAATAATTAGAAAGCAATTCGGTTATTGGAAATGCTGGTTTTTTCTTAGAAATTAACTTTTCGTTCATAATATTAGTTGAAAAGCTATAAGGTAATTTTTTATTATTAAAAATACAATGCACGCATAGTGTTTTTTTAGTGTAATATTAAAATAAAAAAACCACTTTGAGTTTGCTCAAAGTGGTTTAAAATTTTAGTTATTATAAGATTATTCGATTTCTTCCTCTAAATTGATGAGGTTGTCATCAGGGATGCGATCTATCATTTTATTATAAGGATCAATACCAGCTTTTATAGGTAACTTAGTTGTTGTAAAAGTATGCGTTGATTTACCTGGTTTTATCCAAATTTTTTCTATTATTAAAGGTGATTTAATGGTCATGCCATTTGCGTTTTCTTTATCAGCATCAAATACTGCAATTTCTAATAAGCTGGGTTGTTTGCCGCTATTCATTAGCTTTCCATTACCATCAAAATAATTTTTAGCACTTTCTACATTTATGGTTACTTCATAGTTGTCATCAGACAATTTTTTATATGTAGCTTCAGTAATCTTATTAGAATAGAGGGTGATTTTTTCAAAACTATCTTCTAAATAATACGTTAGACTATCTGGTGTGACGGATTTCATATAATCATACCATTCTAAGGACGTTGAAAAAGGCGCTTTTTGCCTAAAGCGAGCAGCTTCTGTATAAGCTTTAAAACCTTGGTTTAAATTGGCTTCACCAATTAAATCTTGCAGCCCGTAGAGTATAAGTCCACCTTTTCGATACCAAACATAAGCTTGGCTGTCATTATTAAGTAGGGTCTTTTCAAATTTACTTTCGTTTGCTCTACCTCTTAAATAGCGATCCAATTCTTCTTTGAGAAATTCCTGCATGGCATCCACACCATATTCTTTTTTCATAACCATTAGAGCAGAATATTCAGCCATGGATTCTGAGATTTGATTCGCACCTCTAGTAGCTGAAGGGGTAATTTGATGTCCCCACCATTGGTGAGCCACTTCGTGAGTGGTTACCATATACACATAATCTAAATCATTAGGATCGCTGAAATCACCAACCCAACCAAAACTTTCTGCAAAAGGAACAGTATTAGGAAATGATTGCGCAAATGTTGCATATCTTGGGAATTCAATGATTCGCATTTGTCGGTATTGGTAAGCACCATAATTTTCAGAGAAATAATCCATAGAATGTTTGACTCCTTTTACCAATCGATCAATATTATAGGTATGAGTTGGATGATGGAAAATTTCAATATTTACTTTTTCGCCCGATTTACCGGTCCAAACTTCGCGATGAACATCATAGACGGCTGAGGAAATATTATAGAAAAAATCGAGCTCACCTTCCATTTTGTAGCTGTAATATTTTCTTCCATTTTCTTCCCATTCCTTTTGTAAATAACCAGGCATTATAGCAATTTGATCTAGAGCAGTGCTCACTGTGCCTTCAAATGTTATATAATCTGCATCATCATTAAATAATAAATTACTGGTTCCCCAAGAATCTGATTGTTCAGGTAACTGGTAATCTTTAATCGGTAAATCATATTTTTTTCGATTCTGATCACTAGATATTTCGCCTTGAGTGCTGTAACCGAAAGAAGGGAAATAACCGTTATTTAAAAAGGTACCATTATAAACTATTGCAGAACCAGTTCCTTCGTTAGGAAAGCCTTTATACGAGCTACTTACTTCCAAAGTCATGCTAATTGTATCATTTGGCTGTAAAGGATGTTCAAATGCATATATTTCATAGCCTAAATCGTCATAACGTTTCCCGAGTTTAGGAGCTTTACCTTCAATAGTGAAGGTATTAACTTCTTTTTTAAGGAGTCCTTCCGGTCCCCAATTTAAATGAAGAGAGTCAATGACTTCATTAGATTTATTCACCATTTTAAACGTTGTTTTTATTATTGCTGAACGCTCCTCAGGTATTAAATCAGCATTAATTTTCACAGCAATAACTTTCGGCTGAACAATTTTATCGTATTTACTCAACTGTTTTTCATACGCCACAGAACCTAATGTCCCCGCTTTTACGGATTGATAGTTGTTAATAGTTCTTGTATTGTAATTTATAAATGCTCCAGAACCAATGAATATAGCCACTAAAATTAATAATGACCCAATTGTTCTTAAGTTCAATCGTTCTTTTACCAATTGCCATCTTGCTTTTCTTCCAGAATCCGTTCCTCGCTTCCAAAATAAATAACCAATGACGGTTAAAACACCTCCACAAGCAAGCCAATACGTTCTAAACCAAAAGAGCGCTTCTCCAAAATGCCCAAATCCATTCATGTCAGAAAGTGTATATCCAGGAGCATAACTATAGAGGTATAAATTGTTATTGACATCCGCTAAACTATTCAATCCAAAAAGTAAAACCCAAATAGCAATAGCAATAACATGTCCTATGAATTTTTTAGTCACTAAAGAATGCACGAAAAAGGCAAGCATAATGAATATGATATACTTCGGAAATTCAATTAAATATAGATCTGTAAAATATTTATCAAATTCAAAATTGAAATACCCTTTTATGACTTGATTTATGACACCACTAACTAAAATTAAATTCACCAGAATAAAACTAATCATTACTAGAGCTAAAAATTTTGATCCATATACAATTCGATTAGGCATAGGTAAAGAACCAAATATTTGATCATAATTCACATTACGTTCTCTGTGTAATACTTCACCCGTCATAAATACAATAAGGATAAATATGAGAATGATATATGTAAAATCTTTAACTTCTAACATATAATAAGTGAGAGGTAAGGAGGGTGTCCCATAAATTGGAAAGCCAAACCAAGCGTCAAAAAACAGGAACAATACTGCCGCTATTAAAATGGCTCTAAAGAAATTGTCTCGGATGATATTTTTGAATTCCATAACTGCCAATCTAAACATTAGCTTAAGATTCAATCCATTTGAGAATACTTTTGAAACACTAGGTATTTTCGTAAGTGCAGCTGATGGTTTTGCTTCATCTAAATTGTCATTTTTCTTTTTTGAACTATAGTTTCGATTTAAGAATTTTTGAAAGTCAAATCTAAATAAGGTATAAAGAAAGGCTAACAATCCAAGGCCAACCCAAATGAGACGATTCCAGATTAACATTCCTTGGAAAGGAACCGTTAAAGTATTTTGTTCTTCAGGCGTCCAGTATTGAGTAATATTTTGATATGTACCTAATCCAAAAGGGTCTAAAAGGCTTACTAAATTTTTGTTTTCAATATCTTGCGTAAGTGTTAAAGTGATTAAATACGTAATGAAAAGGATGGCTCCACCAGCATAGGCTAACATGACTTTTTTGGTTAAACTTACTAAGGCGAAGAAAATACATCCAGCAAAGAAAAAGTTTGTCCAGTATAGCATTAAAGTTGGTTGAAGGTAATGCCAAAAATTAAACGTTGTAAAACGATCGGGTTCTTCATAACCTGCAAAAGGCCCAATGGCAAAACCTATAATTAATCCTATATGTAACCCAAGGCTTACTAAAAAAAGGACTGACATAGAACCAAAAAAACGTCCTAATAAATAGCCTTTTTCACTTACTGGATATGAGAAATAATAGTTCTCAGTTTTATGTTCAATATCTCTGTAAACAGGCACACCCATAATGGCACTAGAGAGCATAATACCAAAAATGCTTATTACTGAAAGCATTGATGCAATTGCTAGTGGTGAATTGACAAATACCTTTTCAGAGGCAGGACCGTTTCCACCTATAGCTGTAATGAGACCGAAAACCATAAGGATTCCAAAATAGGCCCAAGTTGCTGGTCTCTTTAGTCTGTATTTTATTTCAAATTTGAATATTTCTTTAAACATAATTGAATGATTTTAAATGAATTAATTATACAATTATGCTTGAACAGAATCCATCCGAGATGTGATTTCAGCAAAATAAACATCTTCTAAGTCCGCAGCAATAGCTTCAAAAGAAGCATCTGGTTGGTTATCACTTAAAACATGTATGACTGTTTGTCCAGCTTTAAGGTGCGTTGATATAACTTGTAAATCTGATTGGTAATTGGCCAATTCAGCCTTTTCAATATCTTTTTTCCAAACTCTACCTTTCACGCCATCCGTTAAAACACTAGGATTGCCTTTAACAACAACTTCTCCAAGGCAGATGATGGCCATATTATTGCATAAATTAGAAATATCGTCAACTATATGTGTTGATAAAATAACAATGGTATTCTCTCCAATTTCACTTAGTAAGTTATGAAAACGAATACGCTCTGCAGGATCTAATCCGGCTGTGGGTTCATCCACAATTATTAATCTTGGGTCACCAATTAATGCTTGTGCAATACCAAAACGTTGTTTCATTCCTCCAGAATAGGTGCCTAAACTTTTATTTCTAACATGCCATAAGTTTGTTTTATTTAGCAAAGATTCTACTAAATCTTTTCGTTCTCCCTTGTTTGATATTCCTTTTAGAGAAGCAATATGATTTAGCATACTATATGAACTTACTTTAGGATACACCCCAAATTCTTGAGGAAGATAACCTAGAATTTTTCGCACCTGAGCTTTATCATTTAAGATGTCAATATTATCTAACATTGCAGAACCTGAATCGGCTTGTTGTAAAGTAGCTAGTGTTCGCATCAATGAGGATTTTCCTGCGCCATTTGGTCCTAAAAGACCAAACATTCCTTGAGGAATGTTTAAGGACACATCTTTTAAAGCTTGAACCCCGTTCGAGTAAGTCTTGCTTAAATTCTTAATTTGTAATTCCATATATTAAATAAATTTTTAGTTGGTTGATTGTTAAAGATACTTAAAATATTAAAGGAATTGATTTTAAGCCATTTAGCCTAGATAAGCGCATAAAAAAAACCACTTTGAGTTAACAAAGTGGTTTTAAATTAATAAATATGTAATTTATTTAGCTGTTTTGTATTCAGTCCATAAATGCGAATTATTTAAGCCAATATCATTAAATACAGATCTTTTAGTCCAATTCCCATCTGTGTCAATATCTTTGGGTTCATAAAGATATTTAATCTTTTGAGAGATATGACCGTCTCTGGAATGCTCCAGTTTAGATAGAAAGCCATATTTGTTATAGACATACCGTTCTAAATCAACACAGGATTGTACAGCTGTTTTCTGTAGCTGTGTTCTAACTTGTGTTATCCTATTACTCGCATCGTACTCATAATGCTTAATATATCCGAACGTTCCAATCTCTTCACAGCTAATAATGCGACCTAAATCGTCTTTTGTTGTTAAGACATTACTAGCAAATTCTTTGGGTTGTTCTGGGAATTCAACAATTGTCTTGGTTGATCCTTCAGGGTATTTACCAACTATAGCGTACTCTAATACTTCCATAACTATTTAATCATTTCGTAACTACGCTTAATGAAATTGGTGAGTTCTTCACCTTTTAGTAAGCCTTGAGAAAGTCTAGCTAAATCTAAACTTTGATTAATTAAACGTTCTTGTTTCTTTTTGGTTTTTGTGTTTAGAATTTCATTGACCAATTCAGAATTTGTATTTACCACAAGGTTATACATTTCTGGCATATTGCCCATTCCAAACATGCCACCACCACCAGTTTGTTGCATCTCTTTCATACGACGCATAAACTCTGGTTGTGTAATCATAAACGGACTCGCATTACTATCCATAGCTTCTAATTGTACCATGAATTTTTCAGAAGGAATAACCTCTTTTAAAACAGTGTCTAATTGTGTTCTTTCTTCTTCAGAAAGTTTAGAAATTGCAGTGTCTTCTTTCTTAATTAAATTTTCAACATGATCAGCATCTACACGAACAAATGAGATGTTTTCTTTTGTAGATTCTAATTTCTGCATTAAATGCGAAATAATTGGAGAATCTAACAATAAGACTTCATAATCTTTAGTTTTTGCTGCTTCAATATAACTATGTTGTTCATCTTTATTAGAAGCATACAAAATCACTAACTTATCATCTTTGTCAGTTTGCTTTGCCTTAATTTTATTATACAATTCTTCATATGTGAAGTATTTACCATCTACAGTTGGATACAATGCAAAGGCATCAGCTTTTTCAAAGAATTTTTCTTCTGAAAGCATTCCGTATTCAATGACAATTTTGATATCATCCCATTTTGCTTCAAATTCTTCACGATTGTTATTGAATAATGATTTTAATTTATCTGCCACCTTACGTGTGATGTACGATGCGATTTTTTTAACAGCACCATCCGCTTGTAAATACGAACGTGAAACATTCAAAGGAATATCTGGAGAATCGATTACACCACGTAACATGGTCAAGAATTCTGGAACAATACCTTCAACATTATCAGTTACATAAACTTGGTTTTGATATAACTGTATTTTATCCTTTTGAATGTTTAAATCATTCGTCATCTTAGGGAAATATAAGATTCCCGTTAAGTTGAATGGATAATCAACATTTAGATGAATATTAAATAAAGGGTCTTCAAATTGTGCAGGATACAATTCTTTATAAAAGTCTTTATAATTTTGGTCTTCTAAATCTGCTGGTTGTTTAGTCCAAGCTGGATTTGGGTTATTGATAATATTGTCAACCGAAATTTGTTTGTGTGGCTCAGTTGTTTCCTTGCCATCTTTATCTGTTGTAGTTTCAGGTGTGAAATCAGGATCGTTTACTTCTTTGGTTCCAAATTTAATTGGAATAGGCATAAACTTGTTGTATTTCAAAAGCAATTCACGAATTCTTGCTTCTTCTAAAAATTCTGTTGAATCTTCAGCAATATGAAGAATGATTTCGGTACCTCTGTCTGTTTTATCTGAAGGTTCTAAAGTGAATTCAGGCGACCCATCGCAAGTCCAATGTGCTGCGGGTTCATCTTGATGCGATTTTGTAATAATCTCTACTTTTTCTGCCACCATAAACGCTGAATAGAAACCAAGACCAAAATGGCCTATAATTCCTGAATCTTTGGCAGAATCTTTATATTTATCTAAAAATTCTTCAGCTCCAGAAAAAGCTACTTGATTAATATATTTTTCAACTTCTTCAGCAGTCATTCCTAAACCTTGATCACTAATGTGAAGTTTTTTTCCTTCTTTATCGATTCTAACTTCAATCTGCGGATTGCCATATTCTGTTTTGGCATCACCTACATTGGTTAAATGTTTAAGTTTTAATGTCGCATCAGTTGCATTACTAATTAACTCACGTAAAAAGATTTCGTGGTCGCTGTATAAGAATTTTTTAATGAGCGGAAAGATATTCTCCACAGAAACATTAATATTTCCTTTTGTCATGATATAAGTATTTTATTCAATTTGTTAATATGAAGGAGCTAAAGACAAAAAAAGTACCAAGAGTTAAAATGTGACAAACTGACATTTTATTAGAAGTTTAATTCGTAATTTTATCTTAGGATTAAAAACGAAATAATGTACAATTCAAAAATTATAGGATTAGGTAAATATCTGCCTGAAAATGTGGTAACTAATGACGATTTGTCCAAAATGATGGACACTAATGATGCATGGATTCAGGAAAGAACAGGGATTAAAGAGCGTCGTTGGATTAAAGAAGGTACCGAAGATACGTCTGCCGTTATGGGAGCGAAAGCCTCTAGAATGGCTATAGAACGATCTGGCTTGTCAAAGGACGACATCGATTTTATAGTGTTTGCAACTATGACACCCGACTATTATTTCCCTGGCTGTGGTGTTCAACTTCAAGACATGCTTGACATGAAAAATGTTGGCGCTATTGATATTAGAAATCAATGTTCTGGATTTGTATATGCCATTTCAGTAGCTGATCAATTTATAAAAACTGGAATGTATAAAAATATTTTAGTTGTTGGCGCTGAATATCATTCAAATGGGCTCGATAAAAGTACAAGAGGACGCGGCGTGACCGTTATATTTGGAGATGGAGCAGGCGCGTGTATATTAACAAGAGAAGAAGATGATAAGAGAGGCATTTTGTCTACACATTTACATAGTGAGGGGAAGTATGCTGATAAACTCATAGTAGAATCGCCAAGTATTAGACATTGGGTTCCAGAAATTCTCGAGGCAGGCGAAGAGGATACCTCATATTTTCCATATATGGACGGGACCTTTGTTTTTAAACATGCAGTCGTTCGTTTTAGTGAAGTAATTATAGAAGGCTTAATGAAAAACGGAATTCAAAAGGAAGCTATTGATATGCTTATTCCACATCAAGCTAATTTACGGATTGCTCAATTTATCCAGAAGAAATTTGCATTAAGAGATGATCAGGTGTTTAATAATATTATGAAGTATGGTAATACAACCGCAGCTTCTGTAATAATTGCATTAACAGAAGCTTGGGAAGAAGGCAAAATAAAAGAAGGCGATACTATCGTTTTAGCAGCTTTTGGAAGTGGGTTTACTTGGGGAAGTGTCATTATAAAATGGTAGTCTCTTTTTTATTATAGGTACAAAAAAACCCGAAACAACGTTGTTTCGGGTTTTTTCTGCTATTAATCAACTTTCACTAACACTTAAACTATAAAAAGCGTAAGAAAATTTAGAGTTAATTAACTTAAACTTATCACTATACTATAGACGTAATAATATTAGTTTTATTTCATCAGATAACAGTTTTAACTCACTATTAACATTTTCAAAAAGAAAGTCCAAAATATAAATTTTGGACTTTACTCACTAGCTGTTTTTTAACAGATACCTTTAATATCAATTTTTTGATTTGATGAAGGCTAATTCAAAACTAATCTAAACGTTGATAGCGTAAATGTTGTAATAAAGTCGATTAAAGAAATAAATCCTTACAGTTTTTTAAACTTTAAAATATTTAAAAACAAAAACCCGAAAACATAAACGTTTCGGGTTTTCTTATTTAATAACCTAACACTAACACTAACCATCAACTATTATGTAGGTTACTAAATGTTGCTGTTAAATGAAGCCTCCGCCTCCGGATTTTTCATCATTGTCTCTTCTCTTACGAGATTTTGCTCGGTATTTTCCACCACCAAATCGGTATGAAAAACTAGCCTGTATGGTATTGCTTTCCCAGTTAAATTCAACTTCTTGAGTAAACGGTCTAACACCAGTTCCTTGAAATTTCATCGTATTGAAAATATCATTATAATTTAGACCAAAAGTTCCTTTGCCTTGCATAACATTAGCGCGTACACCAATATTTACGAAATACATAGGATCTATGTCAAATTGAATTGACTTATTTGCGCCTCTATAGAATCCGAAAGCAGTAAATGTGAATGTTTTATTTACTTTGAAATTATTGAACATTCTAACGTTCCAGGCTACATTATTAACTTCAGTAACGTTCGTGGCTATGTCATCAATAGTAGCTGTTTCTATTGGAGCCGTTAGAGTTTCGGCAATTCCTTTTTGCGTTTGTGAATATAAATCAAAACTCGAATTGATACTCCACCATTGGGTAGGTCTATAATTGCTGGTTACTTCAAAACCAATTGCTGATGTGTCATCAAAATTATCATTGGTCATAATAATTTTTCCAGAATTTATGTCTGTTCTATCAATGAATAGAGCTCTATTAATTTCATCAGAGATTACTCTGTAGAAGACACCTGCTGTGATACTTCCTTTTCTATCTTTAAGTTTTCTCGTATAGTTGATTTCTAAAGAGTTCGTGAATTGAGGTTCTAAATCAATATTTCCAAATTGTGAAATCAATGGTGTGCTCCATCTTTTAATAGGATTCACTTGACCAATACCAGGACGATCTACACGACGGCTATAGCTTAATTGGTAGGAATTCTTTTCTGATGGGGTATAGGTGAAAAATGCGGAAGGATACACTTGAAAATAATTGTTATCAAAAGTAATAGGAGTTGTTACATCTGTTTCTACATCTGTCTCTAAAGCTAAAGCTTCAACATTTACATTTTCGAAGCGTGCGCCAATTTGATAGGTCCATTTATCAAACTTTTTGCTATAAGTGGCATAAGCCGAATAAATATCTCTTGTGTAATCAAAATCTGTATCTGGAGTTGGTCGTAATACTCCCAATTCATTTAAGGTTTCGCCTGTAGACGCAAACTCAATATCTGAACTAAATAAACGCGCTTGAAGACCTAGTTCTAATTTCGTTGTTTCTGATAACGGATTTACATAATCTAAATTTACAGTAGTGCTTTCTCTATCGGTGTTATTAAAATCCTTATAATTTTCTTGAGGACCAAGCAAAAACGTGTAATCTACCGGAGTTTCACCTTCATAGGTGTTGTAGTCAACTTCTAATTCTATATTACTTCCTTCTTTTTCAAGTTCTAATTTATAATCAAAATTGTACTGTGAAGACGTGTTGTCTCCCTTTGATAAAAATTGTTGACTCTGATCAAATGTAGGGTTGTCATAAAAGAATGCATCCGTTTGTCCTTTGGTACTGTCGTCAGCAATGCTCTGATTAGTAAAAAATGAAATTGTATTTTTATCATTCAAATAAAAATCCAGTCCAACTTTAAATAAATGAGATTGTCTTTTGTCTAAAAACTGAAAAAACTGCTGGGAGTTATTGTCTGGTCTGAATAGATTTCCAACATTTTCACTCTTGGCAATATTGTTACTATAACTTCCAAATAAATTGAACTTCCCATTACGATAGTTCATATCTAAAGAACTATTGAATTTTGGGTTCTTCTCATGGCTTAAACTTACACTAGCGCTACCGTTAAAGCCTATCATCGTGTTTTTATGTAACACAATATTAATGATGCCACTCATGCCTTCAGGGTTGTATTTTGCTGAAGGATTTGTGATTAATTCAATAGATTTAATTGCAGTTGATGGTAATTGTTTAAGCAGTTGTGCCGTTGGGATATTTGATATTTTACCATCCACCATAACACGTACGTTTTGATTTCCTCTTAGGCTTATATCTCCAGTCTGGGCGTCTATACTTACAGATGGGATTCCTACCATAATATCGGAAGCTGATCCGCTAGCGGCTAAATCTTTTCCAATAGTAATTACCTTTCTATCTACTTTTTGTTGTATTGTCGATACTTCTGCAATAACCGTAACTTCATCGAGGCCTGCAGCTTCCTCTTCGAGCAGGATATTTCCGAAGTCCACTTTGTAATTTCCTTTGCCAATGATGACTTCTTTTGTAACTGTTTTAAATCCGATATATTGAATATTTACAATATTTTTACCTTCTGGTATTCCAGTGATTTTGAAACTACCGTCATCTTCAGAAATTCCACCAGTAATAGTTTCACCAGTTGCGTTTTTTACTATAATGTTAACGTAAGGTAAGGGTTGATTAAGTGATGCATCAATTGTTTTTCCTGAGATGGTACCGCTTTTTTCATTTGCGGTTTCTGTATTTGTAGCGTGAGAACTGACTGTCGCAAATAACAGTAGCGCACAAATAAACATAACTTTTTTCATTTTTTGATTGATTGATTTTGATTGATTATTTTTTTACCCTTTGAATAGGTTGTTAATTCATAGACGCCTACTTTTGATTTGTGTTACTTTTTTTAACACTACTTAACTTTTTTTTAACAATTGGAATCATGAGGTCTTTCTTATGAAAAAGAAAACACTAGTTTTTGGGGCTTCTCTAAAGCCAGAGCGCTATGCGAATTTGGCAATTCATAGATTGAAAGCTAGTGGTCATGAAGTTGTTGCATTCGGAATAGAAAAAGGTACTATTGCGGGTGTTAATATTACAACTGAATTAGTACCTTATAATAATATTGATACAATTACCTTGTATCTAAGAGCAGTTAATCAGCGCACCTATTACAACTATTTAATGGGTTTAAATCCAAATCGGATTCTTTTTAATCCAGGTACAGAAAACCCTGAATTTTTTGAATTACTTCGAAAAGAGAATATAGTATTTGAAACTGCCTGTGCGTTAGTGCTGTTGTCTACGAATCAGTACTAAACCAAGAAAGGTTAGAATTCCGTTGATGATTAAAATTTCAAATCCTATTTGATACCCATTCAATAGTTCAATTGAATAAGAATTCAAAGCATATGAAAGTAAAGGTGCAATAATAGCAATAAGCCAAACATATTTATCTTTAATCTGTGCCTTAGTAAGTATGCCAAAAGCGAAAAGTCCTAATAGGGGTCCATAGGTATAACCAGCAGCTTTAAAAAGTTCCCAAATTACGGATACATCTTTAAATAAAGAATCAAATAATATAATTACAAGAATAAGAACTACGCTAACCAATACGTGCACCTTTTTTCTGACTTTTTTCTGAGATGCTATCGGCTTTTTATCAAGCTCAATAATATCAATGCAAAACGAAGTTGTTAATGATGTTAACGCAGAATCGGCACTAGAATATGCTGCGGCAATTAAGCCAAGTAAAAAGAATGCTGAAGTAGCGATGCCAATTTCAGGTAACATCGCAATGGTTGGAAATAAATCATCCTTTGTAGCAGAAATGCCATTTTGTTGTGCGTACTGAGTAAGTAGTAGACCTAATGCAAGAAATAGAATATTTACAAAAACTAAAATCACACTAAACGAGATCATGTTTTTTTGAGCTTCTTTAATGTTCTTACAGGTCAAGTTTTTTTGCATCATATCCTGATCTAAACCTGTCATTGTAATTGAAATGAACATGCCTGCTAGAAAACTTTTAATAAAGTATTGTGAATCATTTATATCATCAGTAAAAAACACTTTACTCATGGCGCTTTCTTTTACGTTCGAATAGACTTCAGAGATGCTATTTAAATCAAGAGCAGTTGCTAGAAATGCAATCGTAACTACAACCGAAATGAGCATGAAAAGTGTTTGTAAGGTATCTGTAAATATGATGGTTTTAATACCTCCTTTAAACGTATAAAGCCAAATTAATGCAACCGTAATTACGACAGTAATTGTAAATGGGATATGATACGCATCGAATATTAATAATTGCAATACTTTGGCGACTAAAAATAAACGAAATGCGGCACCAACTGTTCTGGAAATTAAAAATGCGATCGACCCAGTTTTATAACTCGTATTTCCAAATCGATCTTTTAAATAGGTATAAATGGAGGTGAGATTCAATTTATAATAAATAGGTAAGAGTACATATGCAATAATGAGATATCCAAAAAAGTAGCCAAATACGACTTGTAAATACCCAAATTGCTTCATTTCCACTGCTCCAGGTACTGAAATAAAAGTGACTCCAGACAAAGAAGCCCCAATCATTCCAAAAGCTACTAAATACCATGGCGCCGACTTATTTGCTTTAAAAAATGCCTCGTTTGAATCTTCTTTACCAGTGATGTAAGAAATTACGATAAGTACAACGAAGTAAGCTAGAATCAGGAGGATAATTGATGTAGGCGACATATAATTAATTATTTAACACTAATTTCTTAGTAAAATAGTATTTTTGAAATCGATAATTATAACAATAATAAGTAAATTAAAATGAAAACTTTTTACATCTCCCTAGTTTTAAGTTTATTCTTTGTGAATTCCTATTCTCAAGAGTACAAACGAATGATTTCTGAAGGAACCTATACCGTACAAGAAATTCAAGCTGAAGCAGAAGCACATTTTTCAATTGTAGGAACAGATAAAGGTAAAGGCTATAAGCCATATAAACGCTGGGAATACCAAGCGTTAAGAAATATGGACGAAAGCGGTATGCTAAAATCCTCTGAATTTTATTTTAATGAATTGGAAAACTATAACAGTAGCTTAAATGAAAATTTTATGGCTGCGAGAACTACTGTTGGAACTTGGAGTCAATTAGGACCAATAGGATGGGATTTGACAGGAGGATGGAATCCAGGCGTAGGAAGATTGACTTCAATGGCATTTGAGACAGGTAATACAGATCATATGATTGTTGGTGGAAATACTGGAGGTGTATGGAAATCTCTTGACGGCGGAAGTACTTGGGCTGTTCTAACAGATAACATGGCGACATTAAACGTGTCTTCATTGGTAATAGATCCTACAAATCCATCTATATATTTCTGGGGTTCTTCAGGAGGAGCGATTTTTAAATCGACAGATGCTGGAGCAACTTGGAATTTTTATAGCGATATGGGAAGCGGCGATGTAAATAAAATTTTAATGGATCCTACTAATACGTCTAAAATGTATTGCAGTTCAGCAAATGGAGGTATAAAAAAATCGATTGATGGTGGCTTAAACTGGACGTTAATTGACGGAAGCGCAAATTCAGGATATGATATTGAATTTAAACCAGGAGATCCTAGTACAATTTATGCCTCTGGAGATAAGTTTTTTAAGTCTACAGATGGAGGCTTAACGTTTTCCTCTCCTAATGGATTGTCAATGTGGACTCAAGAGTTTGTAACTGGATCTAATTATTGGACAACGTCTAATTCAAATCAAAATAATTCTGTCACGCCACGGACTGGTAGTGCCATGGCAGTTTTTTATGTTGGTAATTTTTCTCAACCCGTAACGCGATTAATATCACCGTCAATTGATCTTTCTGGAGCAAACGCACCTGAGTTGAAATTTTCATATTCTCAAGTGAGTTGGGCAAGTGATATAGATGAATTGAAAGTATTGTATAAAACATCAGCTGCTGGTGCTTGGGTGGAATTAGCAAACTATACAACAGAAGTTACAAGTTGGTCAGATATTACGTTGAGCTTGCCAAATCCGTCTTCTGATTATTATATTGCTTTAGAAGGTAAAGCTAATTATGGTCGTGGGTTAACTATAGATGATGTCTCTGTTGAAGATGCATCATTAGGAGTATTATTTCAAGATGGATTTGAGTCAGCACCAAATAATTTTAGCAGTGGACCAAAAATGATGGGCGTTTCTGCAAATGACCCTAATGTAGTTTATGTTATTGAAGCTTCCGGAGGGATTTTTGGAGGGCTACATAAATCTATAGATGGTGGGAATACGTTTTCGCAGTTAGATCATACAGGGATGAACTATTTTGGTTATGCATCCGATGGAAGTGACGATTCAGGTCAAGCGCCAAGAGATATGGATATTGTTGTTAATCCTAATGATATTAATGAAGTACATATTGCTGGTGTAAATACGTGGCGATCAACCGATGGTGGTGTTAATTTTAGCATTACATCTCAATGGACACCTCAAAATGCATCCGGACAAAATATTGGTTATTGTCATGCAGATGTCGATATGTTGGAATATGTTGATGGGAAATTATATGTGTGTAGTGATGGAGGGGTTTTCGTTGCGAATACGCCAGGAACAATAGATGCTAATTATTATACTGATTTAACTTCAGGAATTGGGGTTCACCAATTTTATAAATTTGGAATAAGTCAGACAGATCCTGTCATAATAACAGGAGGATCACAAGACAATGGAACCACCATTATGGATGTTAATGGCAATTGGGGCCATTGGTTAGGTGCTGATGGCATGGAGTCCTTTGTAGATAAAAATAATAGTGATTTGGTATTTGGAACCATTTATTTTGGAGATTTATATCGATCGTATAATGGTGGTTTAAATTCTGGATGGTTGGGCACGCCAGATGACAAAGATGGTGGTTGGGTTACACCTTATGAACAAGATCCTTTAACGCCTAATGTAATCTATGCAGGTTTTGATCAAGTCTATAAGTCTTTTGATTCCGGTACAAGCTGGACGGCCATTTCGCAGAACTTCGGTGGTAATTTAGATGAATTGAAAGTGGCGCCTTCAAATGCGAATTATATCTACGCATCGAACGGAAATAGCTTATATCGAACCACTAATGGTGGATTAATAGGGTCACCTTGGCAACAATTAACAGGGTTTTCAGGAAGTATTAATTCAATAGCTATTCATCCTACAAATCCGAATAAAATAGCGATCGCTACTAACAGTGCGGCTAAAGTTTATGTTTCTGATAATGGAGGAACTACATGGAGCTCTTATTTGTTTGATTTGCCAAATTTTAGCGCGCGCGCATTGGTATGGCAGGATAATGGGTTAGATGGATTGTATTTAGGAATGAATTATGGTGTGTATTATATAGATACGGTTACTCCTTCTAACTGGCAGGCATTTAGTAACAATTTACCAAATGCTCAAATTTCAGAACTTGAAATAAATACAGCAAACAACAAAATATATGTCGCAACTTATGGTAGAGGTGTTTGGTCTTCAGACCTTTATGATACCGCTCTAAGTGTAGATGAGTTTGAATTGAATTCTTTAAGCTTATTTCCTAATCCGACTAAAAATGAATTCAACTTAGTTTGGGATAGAAATGATGAGGTTTCTATTAGAATTTTTAATTCCTTAGGTAAGATTATGTATTTTACGAAAGACCAAATTCTTTCAGAACCATTGAATATTGATGTTTCTCACTATGCTTCAGGTATATATTTCGTGAAAGTAAATAATAGTGTAGGTGAAGTCACTAAAAAATTAATAGTTGACTAAGCATCGTAAATAATAAGTTTTTAAGTCCAATAGTGTTCGTCATTATTGGACTTTAATTTTTTAGCTAGAGCATAATATTTTACTAACTTCGCGCATATGGAATTTTCTTCTAAACTTCTCGAAAAAGCTGTTAATGAAATGTCTCAATTACCTGGAATTGGTAAAAGAACAGCATTGCGCTTAGTTTTACATTTAATGCGTCAACCCATTAACCAAACTCTGCAATTGTCGGATGCTTTAAGTACCATGAGAAACGAGATTAAGTTTTGTGAGAGTTGTCATAATATTAGTGATGCTGTGCGTTGTGAAATTTGTGCGAATCCAAATAGAAATGAAACTTTGGTTTGTGTTGTTGAAGATATTAGAGATGTAATGGCTATAGAAAACACAAGCTCATATAAAGGGTTGTATCATGTGTTAGGTGGGAAAATTTCACCTATGGATGGAATAGGTCCTAACGATTTGAATATTGGCTCTTTAGTAAAAAAAGTAAAAGAAGGAAAAATAAAAGAACTGATTTTTGCATTGGGTTCAACGATGGAAGGCGATACTACTAATTTCTATATTTTCAGACAAATTCAAGATTACAAGATTACAACATCAACAATTGCTCGTGGTATTTCTGTTGGCAATGAATTGGAATATACAGACGAAGTCACACTTGGGAGAAGTATCATTAATCGAATTCCATTTGAGGCATCCTTAAAATCATAACGTATTTGAAATTAACGGTTGTCATATTAAATTATAATGTAAGTCATTTTTTAGAGTTATGTCTTAAAAGTGTTCAAGACGCTTTGGTGTCTATTGATGCTGAAATTATTGTAGTAGATAACAAGTCGCCTGATGATAGTTGCGAAATGGTGAAACAACTGTTCCCTGATGTGATACTTATAGAAAATGAGGATAATTTCGGGTTTTCTAAAGGGAATAATGTAGGCGTTGAGCAAGCGCATGGAGAGTATATTTGTATTCTTAATCCGGATACGGTTGTAGCTGAAGATACCTTTTTAAAGATATTAAGCGTTGCTGAGTTAAAAAACAATCTAGGTATTATAGGCTGTAAATTAATAGATGGGAAAGGAGAATTTCTTCCAGAGAGTAAACGAAATATTCCAACGCCTTTTGTAGCAATTAGGAAAATCCTTGGTTTTTCAAGGATGTATTATGTATCTAATTTAGGGCAGAATGATACAGGTAGAGTTCCAATTTTTGTAGGCGCCTTTATGTTTATGAAAAAAACTGTGTATAAGGAAGTAAAAGGATTTGATGAGGATTATTTTATGTATGGTGAAGATGTTGATTTGTCTTATAAAGTTTTAAAATCCAATTACCATAATATGTATCATGGGAGTACATCGGTTATGCATTATAAAGGTGAAAGTACTTTAAAGGATAAAATTTATGCTAAACGATTCTATGACGCCATGCAAATTTTTTATAATAAGCATTTTAAATCTAATGCTGTATTCAATTTGTTAGTCTGGTTAGGGATTAAATTGAGTTTTATATTTAATAATAATGATCAAATTAAGACGAACAAACCTAAAAACTATGTTCTGATTTCTGATAAAAATTACCCATCACTTGAAACGAAATTGGAACATGAGGTTAAACTTCAGAGTAAGATTGAAAACTACGCATTGGAAACAGAATATATCTTAGATAACAATGTTCTTAGTTTTAAAACTATAATTGATATTATTTCCAAGTCTCCTAAAAAATCTTCAGTGACATTTAAGATATTACCTAAAAACACGAATTTTATTATTGGTAGTAATAGCTCCAAAAGTAGAGGAGTAGTGATGACATTCTAAAACAATTATTTGATAAAACTGCAAAAGATTACGTGTTTTTTCATTAATTTTGCAGGCATAAACCCAAAAAAACCTTTTGCATTAAGGATATGGCAAAATTTGAACTAAAACTTCCTAAAATGGGAGAAAGTGTAGCAGAAGCTACAATTACTGGATGGTTAAAAGAAGTTGGTGATACTATAGAAGCTGACGAAGCGGTACTAGAGATTGCCACAGATAAAGTAGACAGTGAAATACCAAGTGAAGTTGACGGTGTATTGGTTGAAAAATTATTTGATATTGATGATGTAGTTCAAGTAGGTCAAACAATCGCGGTTATAGAAACCGATGCTAACGTGACATCTGAAGCATCAACTCCAAAAGCAGAACCTGTAAAACAGAATGTTGTTGTGGAATCTACACCGGTTGCTCAGGTGGCTCAAACAGTGGAGTCGGCTAAAGTCGTAGCTGCGCCAGTAATTTCTAGTGGCGAACGCTTTTATTCACCTCTGGTGAAAAATATAGCAAAACAAGAAAACATTACACAAGCAGAATTAGACACTTTACCTGGAACCGGGAAAGAAGGTCGTGTTACTAAAAATGACATTCTCGCTTATCTAGAAAATAGAAGCTCGGCTCCTGTTCAGGATGAACCTAAAGTAGTAGCAACTCAAGTAAATGGAACTGAAAAACCAAAAGCAGCTCCAGCTCCAATTATTGCAAGTGGAGATGATGAAATTATTGAAATGTCCAGAATGGGTAAATTAATAGCCCATCATATGGTAGAATCAGTTCAGACTTCTGCTCATGTGCAAAGTTTTATTGAAGCTGATGTTACTAAAATTTGGAACTGGAGAAATAAAGTTAAAAAGGATTTTGCAAAACGTGAAGGTGAAAATTTAACGTTTACGCCAATTTTCATGGAAGCTGTTGCCAAGGCCTTAAGAGATTTTCCAATGATGAATATTTCATTGCAAGACAATAAAATTATTAAAAAGAAACATATCAATTTGGGTATGGCTGCTGCTTTAGGGAATGGAAATTTAATTGTTCCTGTAATTAAAGATGCTGACCAATTGAATTTAGTTGGAATGACCAAAAAAGTTAATGATTTGGCTGGTCGTGCTCGTGAGAATCAATTGAAACCAGACGATATCCAAGGCGGAACGTATACGGTTACGAATGTTGGTACATTTGGAAGTATAATGGGAACTCCAATTATTAATCAGCCTCAAGTTGGAATATTAGCACTTGGTGCAATTCGTAAAGTTCCTGCAGTTGTTGAAACCGAAGAAGGTGATTTTATAGGAATTCGTTATAGAATGTTCTTGTCGCACTCTTATGATCATCGTGTCGTAAACGGAGCGCTAGGAGGACAGTTTGTAAAGGCTGTGAAAGATTACCTTGAAGCCTGGGATCCAAATAGAGAGATTTAATTAACATCGATTTAATATTAAAAAAGCCTTAATTCCTATTAAGGCTTTTTTATTTCTCGTTATCTTTGTTTAAATTTTTAATGCATGAATCTTAATTTAAGTAAACCTATTTGTTTTTTTGACCTTGAGACTACAGGTATAAATATATCGAAAGACCGAATCGTAGAAATTTCTATTTTAAAAGTATATCCCGACGGTACAGAAGAGAAAAAAACATGGAAGGTAAATCCCGAAATGGCAATTCCTAAAGAAACAACAGCAATACATGGTATTTCGGATGCTGATGTCGCCGATAAACCAACATTTAAAGAATTGGCAAAGGAGGTGCATCTTATGATAAAAGACGCCGATTTGGGTGGCTTTAATTCGAACCGTTTTGATATTCCGTTGCTAGCTGAAGAAATGCTTAGAGCAGATTTGGATTTTGATATGAAAAATCGTGTTTCTGTTGATGTTCAAACTATTTTTCATAAAATGGAACAGCGCACATTAGTTGCTGCTTACAAGTTTTATTGTGATAAAAATTTAGAGGATGCCCATAGTGCAGAGGCTGATACTATGGCTACTTTTGAAGTTCTTAAAGCACAATTATCAAAATATGATGCCTTAGAAAACAACACCAAATTTTTAGCTGACTATAGTTCGCGAAAGAAGTTTGCTGATTTCGCTGGATTCATTAATTATAATGAAGAAGGAGAGGAGTGTTTTTCCTTTGGTAAACATAAAGGCAAGCGTGTGTTAGACGTTTTGAAGGATGAACCTGGTTATTTCGGATGGTTGTTAAATGCTGATTTTCCCTTGTACACAAAGAAAGTATTGACAGCAATTAAACTAAGAGCGTTTAATAACAAGCTAAGTTAGTATGAAACTCATTTGTATAGGGCGTAATTATACGGAGCATATCAAAGAATTGGACAATGAAAAGCCAACAGATCCTGTTGTGTTTTTAAAGCCAGACACCTCACTATTGTTGAAGAAACAACCTTTTTTTATTCCAGATTTTTCAGAGGATATACATCATGAAGTTGAAATATTGGTAAAAATCAATAGAGTTGGAAAGCATATTGATAAAAAATTCGCACATAAATACTATAATGAAATTGGTCTTGGAATCGATTTTACAGCTCGCGATTTACAAGCACAATTAAAAGCAAAAGGATTGCCTTGGGAAAAAGCTAAGGCCTTTGATGGCGCTGCTGTTGTAGGGAATTGGTTAGCAAAAAAGGAATTTAGTGATGTGAATAATATTAATTTTTCATTGGAAAAAAATGGTTCAATTGTGCAACAAGGAAGTACGAGTCATATGCTGTGGAAAATTGATGAACTTATCGAATATGTCTCAAAATATTTTACTTTAAAGATTGGAGATATTATATTTACAGGAACGCCAGCAGGAGTTGGCAAGGTAGTTGCAAATGATAAATTGAACGGATTTTTAGAAGACAAGCAGCTGTTTTCAATAACAATAAAGTAAATGGAACAACATTATAAATTGTTTAGAGTAAGGGAATTAGCAGATAACGACGAAGAATTTGTAGCTGCATTGGCAGCCGCATTTTTAGAAGAAGTCCCAGAAGATGCTGAACGGTTGAAAATTGCTGTAGCTGAAAGAGATTATTATACAACCTATCAGGCTGCACATAAAATGAAACCGACAATTGATTTGTTCGAACTTGGAGTTTTACAGGATTTAATTGAGGTACAGGATTGGGGAAAACTTGAAAATGGAGATCAAGATGTATCTGATAAATTACAACTTGTTCTAGCTGCAGTCGATAACGCCGTTCAAGAAATAAAAATTGACTTCAATTTGTAATGCAAGCAGAAATAATAACTATTGGAGATGAAATTCTAATTGGACAAATTGTAGATACAAATTCTGCATTTATTAGCAAATCACTTAATAAAATTGGAGTTTCTGTATATCAAATTACTTCGGTTCAAGATGATAAAAACCACATTTTGAAGTCTCTAAGGGAGGCTGAGGAAAATGCCGATATAATTATATTAACTGGAGGATTGGGTCCTACTAAGGACGACATTACCAAAAAAACGATTGCTGAATATTTTGATGACAATCTGGTACAGAGTCAAGCCGTATTAGAAAATATTCAATTTCTGTGGAAAAAATATATAAGGCAAGAGTTAACTCAAGTCAATATAGATCAAGCCTTAGTGCCTTCAAAGGCAACCGTACTTATGAATATGGTTGGAAGTGCGCCTGGTATGTGGTTAGAGAAAAACGGAAAAGTATTCATTTCGCTTCCTGGAGTTCCTTTTGAGATGAAAGCATTGATTGAACAAACAGTAATTCCTAAACTGAGAAATACATTTAAGTTTCCTTATATACTCCATAAAACAATTTTAACTTATGGCTTAGGAGAAAGTAGCTTAGCGGCACGAATTGAAAAATGGGAGGATAATTTACCGGAGTTCATGAAGCTTGCATATTTACCAAATCTTGGTAAGGTGCGATTGCGTTTATCAGCGAATGCCATTGATAAAACTTTAGTGGACGCTGAAATGGAAAAGCAAATTGCATTACTTTTACCTCAAATAGAAGATGTTTTTGTAGGTTTTGAAGCCGATGAATCTATTGAAGCCATAATTGGTAAACAACTAAGCAAATATGGAAAAACACTGGCTACAGCCGAAAGTTGTACAGGTGGTAAAATAGCAGAATCGATCACAGTAAATGCAGGAGCCTCTAAATATTTTAAAGGTAGTATTGTAAGTTATACAAAAGAGGCAAAAATTAATCTTCTTGACATCTCTGAGGCTTTAATTGAAAAGTATTCGGTGGTAAGTAGAGAGGTTACAGAAGCTATGGCTTTATCAGCTTTGAAAAAGTTTAATACAGATTTTGCGATTGCTACTACAGGAAATGCTGGGCCTACTACAGATGATACTACTGAGGATGTTGGGATAGTTTATATAGCATTAGCTACAAAAGACGAAGTTTATTCCGAGAAATTCATGTTTGGAAATCATCGAGTAAAAGTTATTAATAAGGCAGTTAACAAAGCCTTTGAAATGCTGCAAAAAGAAATTTTAAAAAAGTAGCAATATTAGTTTGTTGATATTGTAAAGTTTTACTAAATTTGCAGCCTGTTTGAAAATATCTATTTATAAACAGAAATGATAACATAATTAAAGTTAGAAAGAATGTCAAGAGTTTGTGAACTTACTGGAAAGAAAGCGATGGTTGGAAACAACGTATCTCACGCGATGAATAAAACGAAACGTAAATTCAATGCGAATTTAGTTAAAAAACGTTTTTTTATTCCTGAAGAAGATAAATGGGTAACTTTAAAAGTTTCTACTTCTGCATTGAAAACTATCAATAAAATAGGGATTTCAGCAGCAATTAAAGAAGCGAAATCTAAAGGATTTTTAAAATAATAGCGTAACGCGTTAAAGACACGTACAATGGCAAAGAGAGGAAATAGAATACAAGTTATATTAGAATGTACTGAGCATAAGGAATCTGGAAAACCAGGAACTTCTCGTTACATCACAACAAAAAATAAAAAGAATACGCCAGATAGAATGGAGATTAAGAAATTTAATCCTATCCTTAAGCGTATGACAGTTCATAAAGAAATTAAATAATTCGAGAATTTCGTAAGAAAGTCTCAAATAAGAACAAGAGATTTTCGTAAGAAAAACTCAAATAACAACAAGAGATTTTCGTAAGAAAAACTCAAATAACACATTAGAGTCATGGCAAAGAAATCAGTAGCATCATTACAAACAGGATCAAAGCGATTAACTAAAGCTATCAAAATGGTGAAATCACCAAAAACTGGAGCTTACATGTTTGTTGAGTCAGTAATGGCACCAGAGTTTGTCAATGATTTTTTAAACAAGAAATAAATTAAATTTTCATATTTAATTGCAACTGCTTTCATTTGAAAGCAGTTTTTTTATGGCTATATTTGACGTGAAACATGACAAATGTTCAGTTATTCAGTTTAGGCTCAACATTTGATTTATAGTTAGAAATTAAACATAAGAATGAGCTTTTTTAAAAAAATATTCTCTTCAGAAAAAAAGGAATCCTTAGATAAGGGATTAGAGAAATCTAAATCCACATTTTTCTCTAAACTAAATAAAGCTGTTGCCGGGAAATCTAAAGTAGATGATGAAGTTTTAGATAACCTCGAAGAAATCTTAGTGACTAGTGATGTAGGAGTGAATACAACTCTTAAAGTTATTGAACGTATTGAAGCGCGTGTTTCAAAAGATAAATATTTAGGAACATCAGAATTAAACCAAATCCTAAGAGAAGAAATTGCTGGCTTATTATCTGAAACCAATAGTGGCGAAGATACCGAGTATTCTATACCAAAAACACATAAACCACATGTTATTATGGTTGTTGGAGTCAACGGTGTTGGTAAAACTACAACCATTGGTAAAATGGCGTACCAATTCAAAAAACAAGGTCTAAAAGTTGTATTAGGTGCTGCCGATACATTTAGAGCAGCAGCTATTGATCAATTACAAGTTTGGGCAGATCGTGTTGATGTACCAATAGTTAAACAATCAATGGGAAGTGATCCTGCGTCCGTTGCTTTCGATACATTAGAAAGTGCTGTTACTAGTGATGCCGATGTAGTAATTATTGACACTGCTGGTCGATTGCATAATAAAGTAAACTTAATGAATGAGTTGACTAAAGTAAAACGCGTGATGCAAAAAGTAGTGGATCATTCTCCTCATGATGTACTATTGGTTTTGGATGGTTCAACAGGTCAAAATGCTTTTGAACAGGCGAAGCAATTTACAGCAGCTACAGAAGTGACATCATTAGCTGTTACGAAACTCGATGGAACTGCTAAAGGTGGGGTTGTAATTGGTATTTCTGATCAATTTCAAATCCCTGTTAAATACATTGGAGTTGGTGAAGGAATCGAAGATCTTCAAGTATTTAATAAATACGAATTTGTAGATTCATTCTTCAAATAATAAGGCTGTCTGAAAAGGGTAAAATTATGTCATTCTGAATTTATTTCGGAACCTCAATAAGCTGATAGACAATTCTAATGAGAATCTGAAACTAGTTCAGTTTGAATAGAAACTTACTTCTCTTAACTTTTAGTATTTTTATTAAAAATACGAACTATGAAATACAGCATCTATTTCCTAATTGTCTCTTTTGTTTTTTCTTGTAAAAATCCAAAATCAAATATAGAGACTCCTGTAGTTGATAATACAAGCGAATCTATTCGATCTAATGCTGAAGAATCTACCGATATTAGTGCCATTTCGACTAAAGATTTTAGAGCATTTAAAGTATTGGATTCAAAGTATATTAATAATGAGGCACTTTGGAGTCCTTTTGAGAATGACCTTGAAGATTTTAATGAAGACGTTTACATCAGTTTAAAACCATTCATTCTAGAACAAGATATACCAACAATTCAGAGCTTTATATTGAGTGGCAAATTGTCCTATGAACAGCTTACTAAATTTTATTTATTTCGTATTAGAAAGTTTGATCGTAATAATGAATTATCACTCAATTCTGTAATTGCATTAAATTCTAGTGTCATTGAAGAAGCAAGGCAAAAAGATAGAGAACTATTAAATAGAAAATTGAAGCATCCTGTTTTTGGAATGCCAATTCTTTTAAAAGACAATGTCAACGCTTCAGGTATGCCTACAACTGCAGGTGCTGTAGCATTGCAGGAAAACTTTGCAAAAGATGCCTTTATAGTGGAGCGTTTAAAAGAGCAAGGTGCTTTAATTTTGGGTAAATCGAACCTAAGCGAATGGGCTTATTTCTTTTGTGGAGATTGTCCAAGCGGTTATAGTGCTATTGGAGGTCAAACCCTGAATCCTTATGGACGTAAACTAATTGATACAGGTGGTTCTAGCTCTGGAAGCGCTGTGGCAGTCTCGGCAAATTTTTGTGCGGCTGCAATTGGTAGTGAAACTTCAGGTTCTATATTGTCACCTGCCAGTCAAAATTCTGTAGTTGGTCTTAAACCTACAATTGGTTTAGTAAGTAGAAGTGGGATTGTCCCTATTTCATCAACCTTAGATACTGCTGGCCCAATCACAAAGAACGTAATTGACAACGCCATACTATTAGATGCTATTTTTGGCGAAGACACATCAGATTCGAAATCTATTTACGCTTTATGGGAAAACGGTTTTTATTTAAATGAATTAAGTGAAACTGGTGTAAATGGAAGACGCTTCGGTGTCTATAGAGAAATGATTGAGGAGGAAACATTATATGCTGCAGCTATTGATATTCTAAAAGAACAGGGTGCCGTAATTGTTGAATTGGAAGAAGAAGAGATAGAGCTCCCTGGGTTTCTGAGGCTGTTGAATTTAGACATGCAAACCGATCTTCCAAAATATCTTGCAGATTATGCGTCTTCAGCCATAACATTGAGGTCTGTAGATGATGTGATTGAATTTAATAGTAAAGACTCGATTAATACAATGCCATATGGGCAAAAATTATTTGAAGGAATTGTTGCTGATAGTAGTACGGATGAAGAATTTGAAATCATAAAGAGGACACTTAAAACGAATGGCAAATTGTATTTTGATTCACCCATGAAGGCCCATAAATTGGATGGAATTATTTCTATTAACAATTACCACGCTGGGTTCGCCGCTGTGGCTGAATATCCTGCATTAACCGTTCCAATGGGCTATGCTGAAAATGGTGCTCCTATGGGAGTAACATTTATTGGACGTAGATTACAAGAGAAATTTTTGTTTCAATGGGCTTATAATTATGAGCGAGCGTCTAAAAAAAGACTGATGCCTTCAAATTATAAGTAGATATACTCTAAACAAAGCTTTTAGATTGTATCTTTGCATTCTGAAATTTGTAGCATGAGAACAAAAACACTTAAAAAGAACAAAATCAATGTAGTAACCCTTGGCTGTAGTAAGAATGTTTACGATAGTGAGGTGTTAATGGGGCAGTTAAAAGCTAATGGGAAAGAGGTTGTTCATGAAGAAGAAGGCAATGTCGTTGTTATTAATACCTGTGGTTTTATTAATAATGCAAAGGAGGAAAGTGTGAATACTATTTTAGAGTTCATGCAAAAGAAAGAAGCTGGTGATGTCGATAAAGTGTTTGTCACAGGTTGTTTAAGTGAGCGCTACAAACCAGACCTTCAAAAAGAAATTCCAAATGTTGATGAATATTTCGGTACCACAGAGCTACCTGCTTTGTTAAAAGCTTTAGGCGCAGATTATAAGCATGAACTTATTGGTGAACGCTTAACAACTACTCCAAAAAATTATGCCTATCTCAAAATAGCTGAAGGTTGTGATAGACCATGTAGTTTTTGTGCAATTCCATTAATGCGTGGAAAACACAAATCTACACCTATAGAAGAAGTCGTAATTGAAGCTGAAAAATTAGCAGCCAAGGGTGTTAAAGAACTCATTCTAATTGCTCAAGATTTAACCTATTATGGTTTAGATCTTTATAAAAAACGAAACCTTGCCGAATTACTTGAAGCCTTGGTTAAAGTTGAAGGTATTGAATGGATTAGATTACATTACGCTTTTCCAACAGGATTTCCGATGGATGTATTAGATATAATGAATAAGGAACCTAAGATTTGTAATTATCTTGATATTCCATTACAACATATTTCGGATGCTATTCTTAAAAGTATGCGTCGTGGAACAACAAAAGAAAAAACAACTAAACTCCTGAAGGAATTTAGAAAAGCTGTTCCTGATATGACAATTAGAACAACTTTAATTGTTGGGTATCCAGGTGAAACTGAAGAAGATTATCAAACTTTAAAAAATTGGGTTAAAGACATGCGTTTTGAACGTTTGGGTTGTTTTACGTATTCGCATGAAGAAAATACCCATGCTTATAATCTTGAAGATGATGTTCCTGAAGACGTTAAGATGCAACGCGCTAATGAAATTATGGAAATTCAGTCTCAAATTTCATGGGAACTCAATCAACAAAAAATTGGAAAAGAATTTAAAGTGGTTATTGATAGAAAAGAAGGTAATTACTTTGTAGGACGAACAGAATATGATTCGCCTGATGTAGATAATGAAGTGCTAATTGATGCCACGGCTACCTACTTAAAAACAGGTGAGTTTGCGAATGTGAAAGTTATTGAAGCTGAAGATTTCGACTTGTATGCTGAAGTTGTAAATTAGATGTTAACCATGTATAGTTTCAGACTTGCCATAGCTTTTAATTATATCTCCTTCAAATTCTATTAACTCCTTCCAGCGTTTGTCAACATTTATGTCTTTACCATATTTTCTTGCAAAACCAATGAAAGTTGTATAATGACCTGCTTCACTTATCATCAAATCGTGATAGAATTTAGATAATTCAGAGTCTTTTATTCGTTCTGATAATAACTTAAAACGTTCACAACTTCGCGCTTCTATCATTGCTGAAAACAAAAGGCGATCAATAAAACTCTGTTGACGATTACCACCTTTAATAATAAACTTGAAAAGCTCATTCACATAACTGTCCTTACGTTCTCGTCCGAGTTTATAACCACGTGCCTTAATAATATTATGCACCATTTCAAAATGCTGTAATTCTTCTTGGGCCAAAATCAATAAATCAGTGACCAAATCTGTATGCTCTGAGTTAAGTGTTATAATTGTAATGGCATTTGTGGCAGCTTTTTGCTCACACCATGCATGATCTGTCAATATTTCTTCAATATTACTTTCTGCAATTGTTGCCCAACGAGGATCTGTCGCTAATTTTAAACCAAGCATAGTTAATTTTTTAGTAAAGATACGTATTCTTGTTTGGTATTCACATCCCATAATTTAGGTTAATTTTAAGACTATAAAGTGTATCTTTATGCCTTTAAAAGCAAAGGATATTTATGCCATCAGACTGTATTTCGTTTAGAGAAACTAATTATTTTTCATCTTTAATTTGTGATTATTTAGATGAAACCCCAGACCTTAAACCATTCTATAATAGGTTTCCAAAACTCAATAATTTTGAATCTCAGATTGATGAAAAAGCAAAGTCTTTTGATACCCAATCGAGAGTTGTTTTGGTTAATGCTCTTAAGAATCAGTACCAAAATGTAGAACAAGTATCTGATCTAACAATTTCAAATATAGACTTGCTTTCTAACGAAAAAACATTTACAATTACTACGGGTCATCAGCTAAATGTATTTACAGGGCCACTCTATTTTTTCTATAAAATAGTTTCTACAATCAATCTTTGTAAAACTCTAAAAGAGCAATATCCTAATAATAATTTTGTGCCTGTGTATTGGATGGCAACAGAGGATCATGATTTTGAAGAAATCAACTTTTTTAATTTTAAAGGAAAGAAAATCAGTTGGAATAAAGAAGCTTCAGGTGCCGTTGGAGAACTTGATTTGAACGGTTTTAATGACGTATTTAGAGTTATTGCCAGTGAAATGGACAACAGTCAAAACGCTAATGAGTTAAGAGATTTATTCAAAAATGCATACTTAAATCATGATACGCTTACAGATGCCATGCGCTATTTAGTGAATGCATTATTTTCAAAGTATGGTTTAGTGATTGTTGATGGAAATGATACAAATTTAAAGCAAATGTTTATCCCTTTTATTCAAAAGGAGATTACAGATCAAGAAGCTTTTGAGTTAGTGACAGAAACGAATTCTAAATTAAATGACTTAGATGGAAACTATAAGATCCAGGTCAATCCCAGAGAAATCAATTTATTTTATATCACTAAGGATTTACGAGAGCGTATCGTAGAAATTGAAGGTGAATATTTCGTAAATAACACCCAAATAAAATGGAGCAAAAGTGAGATTCTGGATGAAGTGTCTAGCTTTCCAGAACGATTCTCTCCAAATGTAATTATGCGACCGTTATATCAAGAAGTGATTTTGCCTAACCTATGTTATATTGGAGGTGGTGGTGAAATTGCGTATTGGCTACAATTGAAAACCAATTTTGAAGCGCAAAACATTCCATTTCCAATGTTGTTACTTAGAAATTCTGCCGTATTAACAACACGTAAGCAAAATGAAAAACTTCAAAAGCTAAACCTGACTTTTAAAGATCTGTTTCTGAAGCAAATTGATCTTGAAACAAAAGTCACTAAGGAAATATCGAAAATAAATATCGATTTTTCTTCTCAAAAATTGCACTTAAAGCAACAGTTCAAGGAGTTGTATGAACTTGCAAAACAAACAGATAAATCATTCGTTGGAGCGGTTGGGGCTCAAGAAAAGAAGCAATTTAATGGATTGGAGCATTTAGAAAAACGATTACTAAATGCACAAAAGAGAAAATTAAAAGATATTCTCAAAAGAATTATTGAACTTCAGAATGCGCTATTTCCTAATCAAAGTCTACAGGAAAGACAAACTAATTTTTCTGAGTTTTATTTGGAGTACGGAGACCGATTTATTCAACAGTTAGTATTAAATTTACAACCATTAAAAAGTGAATTTTTAATACTAAATCTGGACTAGAAAATGCATAAAATAGATATAGAACTTATTGAAATGACATTAGATGTCATGAAATATGCTATTGGAAGAATCTCAGCTACGGAGCATGAGATTGGGAAACCGAAAAAAACTGAAGAGTTAAAAGCTTTAGTGGGTGAAACAGTTACTGAAAAAGGGGTTGGAGGTGAATATGCATTTAATTTATGGAAAGAACATTTAGCAAACGCTAATGTCCCAGTTGACCACCCTAGAAACTTAGCATTTGTACCTGCTTCTCCTACCAGAGCAGCCATTATGTTCGATTTGGTAACCTCTGCTTCAAGCATTCACGGCGCCTATTGGATGGAAGGTGCAGGAGGTATTTTTTGTGAAAATGAAGCCATGAAATGGATTGTGTCTTTAACCGGATTGCCTGAAGGTGCATTTGGTGTGTTTACAAGTGGTGGAACTGCTGCTAATTTATCGGCAATCGTAACGGCAAGAGAATATTGGAGACGGGATGATTCCAATAAAAGGGAGAAAGGCCTAATTATTACTTCTATAGGAGCACATTCCTCAATTAAAGCAATGGCAAAAGTAGCCGATGTTGACATTTTATTAGTGGATTCCGAAGAGCGTTTAACTGGCGAAGATTTACAAAAAACCATTGCCACACTTACTGAGCATCAACGCAAGTGTTTGTTTGCTGTAGTGGCTACAGGTGGCACAACAAACGCTGGAATCATTGATGATCTGGAAGGAATTGCCGAAATATGTCAGAAAGAGAAGTTATGGTGTCATGTAGATGCTGCTTATGGAGGTGGTGCTTTGGCAGCCGATTCGGTTCGCCATTTATTCAATGGTATAGAACAGGCCGATAGCATTACAATCGATCCACATAAGTGGATGTTTTCACCCTATGATTGCGGTGCCGTAATTTATAAAAACCCGGAGTTGGCAAAACAAGCGCATTCGCAACAAGGCTCCTATTTAGATATCTTTAAGGATGAAGGCGCTCACGGATTTAATCCCACCGATTATCAAATTCAATTGACGCGTCGCGTTAGAGGATTACCGCTTTGGTTCTCTCTAGCAACGCATGGAACCGATCGTTATAAAGAGGCCGTCGAAAGAGGTCTTGAATTGGCTCAAATTGCCGGACGGATGATTGAAGAGAACCCTATGGTTGAATTAGTTCGTGAACCTAGCCTGTCCTGTGTCTTATATAGACGAATTGGTTGGGAACCTAGCGATTATACGCACTGGACTTATGAGAATCATAAAAAAGGATTTGCCCTGGTAACACCAACCAAATGGAAGAATGGCGACGCATTTGAAACCGTATCGCGCTTCTGTTTTATCAATCCAGATACTACCGAAAATGATATCCAAATGATTTTGGATTCAATGGCATAATTTTTTAAATAATAGAATGCAATTTTAGCATTAAATATTACTTTTGCACATGCAACACAACAACGTACTTATTTTAGATTTCGGGTCGCAATATACACAGCTTATTGCGCGACGAGTTCGGGAACTCAACATTTATTGTGAGATTCATCCCTACAACAAAATTCCTAGTGATATTGATGGTTTTAAAGCGGTAATTCTTTCGGGAAGTCCATTTTCTGTTAGAGGCGATGACGCTCCGCATCCAGATTTATCACAAATAAGAGGAAAAAAACCAATGCTAGCCGTTTGCTATGGTGCCCAGTATTTAGCTCATTTTTCAGGAGGTAAAGTAGCGCCATCTAATACCAGAGAGTATGGACGAGCAAACCTGTCCTATGTCAAAGAAAATGAAGCCTTTTTTAATAATATAGTTGAAGGAAGCCAAGTTTGGATGAGTCATAGTGATACCATTAAAGACTTACCAACAAACGGTGTTTTATTAGCAAGTACGCATGATGTCGAAAATGCAGCATATAAAATTGAAGGTGAACAAACGTATGCCATTCAATTTCACCCTGAAGTTTATCATTCTACTGATGGAAAACAACTATTAGAAAACTTCTTAGTGCATATTGCACAAGTGAATCAGGATTGGACGCCAGATTCATTTGTAGAAGAAACGGTTGCTGATTTAAAAGCTAAATTAGGTAATGATAAAGTTGTATTAGGCTTGTCTGGAGGTGTTGATTCTTCAGTTGCAGCGGTCCTGCTTCATAAAGCTATTGGTAAAAATCTATATTGCATTTTTGTAAATAACGGCTTATTACGTAAAAATGAATTTCCTGAAGTTTTAGAGCAGTATAAGGGAATGGGTCTAAATGTAAAAGGAGTCGATGCTTCGGCACGCTTTTTGGATGCCTTAAAAGGAATTAGCGACCCCGAGCTTAAACGTAAAGCGATTGGTCGTGTTTTTATAGAAGTATTTGATGACGAGTCACATCGCATTGAAGATGTAAAATGGTTGGCTCAAGGAACAATTTATCCAGATGTTATTGAAAGTGTTTCAGCAACAGGAGGTCCAAGTGCAACTATAAAAAGTCATCATAATGTTGGTGGTTTGCCAGATTATATGAAATTGAAAATAGTGGAACCCCTTCGCATGATTTTTAAAGATGAAGTGAGACGTGTGGGAGCCTCTATGAACATGAGTAAAGAGCTTTTAGGTCGTCATCCTTTTCCTGGTCCTGGACTAGGCATACGTATTCTGGGAGATCTAACCGAAGAAAATGTACGTATATTACAAGAAGTGGATGCTATTTTTATAAAGAATCTAAAATCATGGAATTTGTACGATAGCGTATGGCAAGCGGGTGCTATTTTGCTGCCAGTAAATAGCGTTGGAGTTATGGGAGATGAACGTACATATGAAAAATGTGTAGCGCTAAGAGCTGTAGAAAGTACGGATGGAATGACTGCTGATTGGGTGAATTTACCCTATGAGTTTTTGCAAAAAACCTCTAATGAAATAATAAATAAAGTAAAAGGCGTTAATAGAGTAGTATATGATATTAGCTCGAAACCACCAGCTACTATTGAATGGGAATAATTAATAATATATGAAGAAATTTGTTTTTATTTTAATCGTAATATTCGCTTGTAATCTAAGTATTCATGCTCAAAGCTTTAAAACACATAAAGTTAAAGCTGGTGAAACTATTGAATCCATTGCGAAACAATACTTAGTGACTCCTTTTGATATTTATGCGTTGAATCCGGACGCCAAAAGTAAGTTAGCAGTTAATACGGTTTTAATTATTCCAAATTCTAAAATAAAAAATCAAGAAGTTACTTCTGAAACAAAAGAAGTTATCGGCTATAAGAAGCATAAAGTAAAACGTAAAGAAACCCTATATAGCATTTCAAAAGATTTTAATATTGAGATCGATGAGTTAAAGAAGTATAATACGTTTTTATATTCTGAGCCTTTAAAGAAAGGTAATAAATTAAGAATTCCTCGATATAAAACAATAGTGTCAAAAGTAACTTTAAATAATACCTTAAAGAAATACATCGTATTACCAAAAGAAGGGAAGTGGCGTGTGGCTTATAAATTTGGAATTACAATAGATGAACTCTCTGAATTGAATCCGAATATGAATGAAGTACTTCAGCCAGGTGATTCAGTTTTTGTACCGAATATTGCAAATAATGAAGAGAAACCTGTTGAGGATAGCTACAATTATTATGAGGTATTACCAAAAGAAGGGTTTTATAGATTAAAGGTCAAACTCGGTCTTTCACAGGAAGAATTAGAAGCTCTAAATCCTGAATTGAAAGCTAGTGGTTTAAAAGTAGGTATGATTTTAAAAGTTCCAAATGAAATTAATACCACTGTTAGTAATGAAGCCGTAACGCATTCGAATTTAGCAACAAAAATCACCAATTTTAAAGCGAAACGTCTAGCGTTAATGATGCCTTATCGTTTAAATAGAATTGATGTCGATTCTATAGCTGAAACAAAAAATGCGATTCGACTCGATAGTCGTTTATCAATATCCTTAGATTTTCATTCTGGAGTATTAATGGCATTAGATTCGGCAAAACAATTAGGTATTTCATCACATTTGAAAGTTTTTGATACACGAGATCATTTATCAGAAGTAACTAAATTACTTGCTGCTAACGATTTTTCAGAGTATGACGCCGTTATTGGTCCGCTGATGCCTGCAAATCTAGAACGGGTGGCATTAGAGCTAAAAAGAGATAATGTTCCTGTTATTTCCCCATTTACGACACCTAAGAATCTTTACAGCAATGTATTCCAAACCACGCCTTCTAGCGATTTGCTTGAAACATCAATCGTCGATTTTGTCAAACTTGATTCTTTGAAAAAACATGTTGTTATCATTTCTGATTCAAAACATAAATCAAAAAGTAATCGTTTAAAAGCTGCTTTTCCAACTGCCAAACAAATTTTTTCAAGAAAAAATGATGAAGGAAAAGACATGTATTATATTTTACCTGATGATTTATTAGACCTGTTTAAAAATGGTAAAAATATTGTGTTTCTTGAAACCAATAATGAGGGATTTGCTTCAACAGTTATAAGTGGTTTAAATAGTTTAATAAGTGATGAACAAGAGATTGTCTTAATGACAACTGATAAAAATAAAGCCTTCGAAGGGAAGAATGTTTCAAATTATCATTTATCGAATTTAAAATTTCATTACCCTTCAATTAATAAAACCTTTAATGCAGCTATAAATTCTAATTTTATTAAGGATTACAGACGGACTTATGGTGTTTACCCAAATAAATATGCCGTAAGAGGGTTCGATTTAACTTTAGATTTATTGTTGCGTCTTTCAACTAGTGATGATCTTTATAAAGCTTCAGGTAGTGATATAGAAACAGTCTATATTGAGAATAAATTTAGATACTCAAAAAAAATGTTTGGTGGTTTCTATAATGAAGCGGTTTATGTAGTTAAATATGCTGATTTAACTATAGTGGAAGCAAAACACTAACTTAGGGATACTACTAAAGCGATTTTTTCGTTTTTCAATACAATGATGCACTTTAAACTAATTTTTCCGTTGTTTCTGTTTCTGTTATTGAATCCTAATTCGAATGAAGAAACCATAGCTTGGCGTGATTCGTATAAGTTATCTTGGGAAAATTTTAGAGGTGAACCAAAAACCAATACGGATGCGGTTGCTGTTACTGCTTCAGGGATTACTTTCTCATATTCAATGCGTCGTTCTGATTCTAGAATCGTAGATTTTTCGACTATCGTAGAAGCACATTTTTATCCGAATAAATCATGGTATAATAAATCAGAGGCCGATGCCTATATATTAGCACATGAACAACTTCATTTTGATATCACTGAATTGCATGTTAGAAAATTTAGAAGACAAATCAGTCAGATAAAAGTTAATCATGCACTTAAGTCTATATTAGATGGATTACATCAAAATATTAATACTGAACTATCCACTATGCAAAACTTGTATGACAGAGAAAGTAATAATTCAATACATAAAGAACAGCAAGCAAAATGGACCAGGTATATAGAAAATGAACTAAATGCTCTTGAAGCCTATAAATCTAAAGACTAATTTGATACAGCCTAATCAAGAATTTTTAATAAAACTTGCACATACAAAAATGCCTTATGGGAAGTATAAAGGTAAATATCTCATTGATTTACCAGAATATTATATCGTTTGGTATCATAATAAAGGGTTTCCAAAAGGCAAATTGGGTGATATGTTGAATCAAGTTTATGAGTTGAAACTAAATGGTTTGGAAGAATTAATCAGAAATATTCGTGTGCGTTATCCTAGATGATTACTCACAAATTATCATTCCTTAAAAATGATCAATTAATTATCTCTTACAATTCAATAATAACTATTTAAATTTTGTAAATTTGCCTGCGTTTATAAGCGCAACATGACAACTACAACAAAATACATATTTGTAACTGGAGGTGTAACATCTTCACTTGGGAAAGGGATAATAGCAGCGTCTCTTGCTAAATTACTCCAAGCACAGGGTTACAGAACTACAATCCAAAAATTAGATCCATATATTAATGTTGATCCAGGAACTTTAAATCCTTATGAACATGGTGAATGTTATGTGACTGATGATGGTGCTGAAACCGATTTAGATCTTGGACATTATGAGCGCTTTTTAAACGTTCCTACAAGTCAATCTAATAACGTTACAACTGGACGAATTTACCAAAGTGTAATTGAAAAGGAACGTCGCGGGGAGTTTCTAGGGAAAACGGTTCAAGTGATACCTCATATTACTGATGAGATTAAACATCGGGTGCAGATACTTGGAAAATCTGGAGATTACGACATTGTAATTACTGAAATTGGAGGAACTGTTGGTGATATTGAGTCATTGCCTTATGTGGAAGCAGTACGTCAATTAAAATGGGATTTGGGAGAAGATAATGCTATTGTAATTCATTTAACATTGGTTCCATATTTATCGGCTGCAGGAGAATTAAAGACTAAACCTACACAACATAGTGTTAAAACACTCATGGAAAGTGGTGTGATGGCAGATGTTTTAGTGTGTAGAACCGAACATGAATTGCCAAAAGATCTTAGACTTAAATTAGCTCGTTTTTGTAATGTTACCGAAGAGTCTGTTATACAATCTATTGATGCATCTACAATTTATGATGTACCAAATCTTATGTTAGAAGAAGGATTGGATAAGGTTGTTCTTAAAAAATTAAATTTAAAAAGTGAAATCCCAGACTTAACAATATGGAATCAATTTTTAAAGCGACATAAAAATCCTAAAGGAGAGGTTACAATCGGACTCATAGGTAAATACGTAGAGCTTCAAGATTCCTATAAATCTATTTTGGAAGCATTTATTCATGCTGGCGCAGAAAATGAAGTTAAAGTTAAAGTAGAATCTATTCATTCAGAACATTTAACCGTTGAGAGTGCAGCTAAAAAATTAGCACATTTAGATGGTGTTTTAGTAGCACCAGGATTTGGAGAACGTGGCGTAGAAGGTAAAATTGAAGCCGTTAAATTTGTAAGAGAACAGAATATCCCATTTTTAGGAATTTGTTTAGGAATGCAAATGGCAGTCATTGAGTTTGCACGAAACGTACTCGGAATGCAACTGGCAAACTCTACTGAAATGGATGAATCTACAGAATTTCCTGTCATTGATTTAATGGAATCACAGAAATCAATAACTGATAAAGGAGGAACCATGAGATTGGGAGCTTGGGACTGTAAACTTGAAGAAGGAAGTTTAGCAAAAAAGATTTATCAAACGTCTAATTTAAAAGAACGCCACAGACATCGCTATGAATTTAATAACGATTTTAAAGCGCAAATAGAAGCAGCTGGTATGAAAGCTACAGGATTAAATCCTGATACTGGATTGGTAGAAATAATTGAGATTCCTAGTAATAATTGGTTTGTTGGAGTCCAATATCATCCTGAATATAAAAGTACAGTTGCCAATCCACATCCATTGTTTGTGGCTTTTGTAAAAGCCGCGTTAAATTATAAAAACAATAAAAACAGTGTCAGTATGGCACAAAATTAATATTGGATAGCTTTTTGTTAATACAAAAAGTAATGTAAAAATTAAACTGTCATATTGAGCAGAGCGAAATATCTCATTTGAGATTCTTCATTTTATTCAGAATGACATCATCTAAACTATGGAAGACAAAAAATTTGACCTTAACTCCATCATAGGATTCGTCCTTATTTTTGGAATTTTATTATACATGCTTTACCAAAACCAGCCAACTCCGGAAGAGTTAGCAGAGGAAGAACAAGCAAAGCAAGCGCAAATTGATGCTGAGAAAAAAGCAGAAGAGCCTAGTGAAAAAGAGGACGTATTTGTAGCAACAACAGAAGATTTTGCAAATAATTCAGCTGCAGATTCGACGCAATTAGAGAGTTTAAAAAATAAATTTGGGTCCTTAGCTTATGCATTTACTTTAGATTCGGCAAAAGATTCGGAAACGCTTGTTGAGACCGATGTATTACAATTAAAATTCAGTAATAAAGGAGGCTATTTGTCTGAAGTTAGACTAAAACAATTTGTAGATTATGATTCTTTACCTATTTATTTAATTAAAGAAAATAATTCAGCGTTTAATATCAATTTTGGAACTACTGATAACCATATTTTAAATACTCAAGATTTACCTTTTCAACCAACAGTTTCGAAAAATGGAGAGAACACCGTAGTTTCAATGAAACTTAAAGTGTCTGAAACTCAATTTTTGGAATATAGATATGAGTTGAAACCAGATGATTATATGTTAGGCTTTACTATTAAATCACAAGGCTTGAGCAATGTGATTAATAGTTCTCAAGACATTAATTTAGATTGGAAATTAAAAGGGTTTAGAAATGATGAAAGCATCTCATACGAAAATCGTTATACACGATTAACCTATCAACACGATGGAGGAAAGATAGATAAATTAAGCCCAACAGGAGACGACGAAGAAAATGAAATTGATGTCACTTGGATGTCGTTTAGACAGCACTTTTTTAGTTCAATTTTAGTTTCTGAAAATCCCATTAAAAATGTAAAATTGTCTTCTCAAAATTTAATGATTGATGAAGAGATTGATACTGTAAATACTAAGATATTTAATGCTAAATTTTCTGTAGATGTTCAAGATGGAGAACTATATCAACCGTTGAGTTTTTATTTTGGACCTACTGATAGCAAGGTCTTAAAAAATTATGGTAATAAATTAGAAGATAGTATTCCATTGGGTTGGGGAATCTTTGGCTGGATTAATCGATACTTGTTTATTCCTTTATTTGGATTCCTAGGATCATTCTTACCTTATGGAATTGCCATTATTGTTATGACTGTATTAATAAAATTAATTATGTCATTTGTTCAATACAAGCAGTTTTTATCTCAAGCTAAATTAAAAGTTCTAAAACCAGAGCTTGAAGCTATAAAATTAAAGCATAAGGATAATAAAATGAAGGCGCAACAGGAAACAATGGCACTTCAAAATAAAGCTGGAGCAAGCCCATTGAGTGGTTGTTTGCCAGCGTTAATTCAGTTGCCTGTATTTTATGCATTGTTTCAATTTTTCCCATCTGCCTTCGATTTAAGACAAAAAAGTTTTCTTTGGGCAGACGATTTATCGTCTTATGATGCGATAGCAAAACTCCCATTCCATATTCCATTTTATGGAGATCATGTAAGTCTATTTCCAATTTTAGCTTCAATTGCAATTTTCTTTTATATGAAAATGACCACAGGACAGCAAATGGCTTCACAGCCTACTCAAGAAGGGATGCCAGATATGGGTAAAATGATGAAGTACATGATTTACTTTTCACCGATAATGATGCTGTTTTTCTTTAATAATTATGCATCAGGTTTAAGTTTGTATTATTTTATATCCAATTTGATTAGTATAGGTATTATGATTGTTATTAAGAATTATATTCTTGATGAAGATAAAATACATGCTCAAATACAAGTCAATAAAGCTAAACCGAAGAAACAGAATAAGTTTCAAAAGAAAATGGCAGATATGATGGAGCAAGCTGAACAACAAAAACAGACTCAGCAACGTAGTAAGAAGAAATAAATTAGAACTAAAAAGCTGCCTTTATTGGCAGCTTTTTTATTAGATACAATTTCAATTTAAAAATGTCGTTAATGAATTTATGAAAACTAAATTAATAACCTTCCTGTTTTTTGTGACTGCAATTTCTTTTGCACAAGAGGCGATAAATCAATTCGATGCGAATGGAAAACGACATGGTATCTGGAAAAAGAATTTTGATAAAACGAAGCAACCGCGGTATGAAGGTCAATTTGATCATGGTAAAGAAATTGGAACTTTTAAATTCTATAGGTTAAAGAGTAAGAAAAGTGTATTGAGTGCAACGAAAGAATTCAATGCAGATAATGCGATTTCATTGGTTAAATTTTATGCGTCTACGGGAAAATTGATCAGCGAAGGTACAATGAACGGTAAGCTTTACATTGGTAAATGGACCTATTATCATAATAAAACCAAAGCCGTGATGTCTACTGAGAACTATAATGATTCAGGTGAACTAAATGGTGAAAAGTTGGTGTTTTATAAGACAGGACAAATTGCGGAACGTGCTAGCTATGTGAATGGTGAAATTGAAGGAATATCCTATTGGTATACAGAAAAAGGCATTGTCATAAAGGAGTTTAATTATGAAGGTGATGTATTGAATGGATGGTCAAAATATTATGACAATGAAGGCGTAATACAGGCTGAAGGCACTTATAGAAATGGGAAGAAACATGGGATTTGGAAATATTATACCAACGGAAAGTTGTCGAAGGAAACCGATTTTACAATTCGAAGTAAAAACCCCAAGAAACAATAGTTAGAAGCTATATTGTCTATAGAATTTTATAATAGCAACTCTAATTGGTTGCTATTTTTTATTTCTTAATTTTGCGAAATGAAATGCGCATTTCTATTATATTTTTTTAGTTATAATGTTTTTATGCGAATTACATCTGACAAAAATTAAAATAGTAACGAACAGATGAAACGAGTAATTGTTGGACTTTCTGGAGGTGTAGATTCAAGTGTTGCTGCTTATTTATTAAAGGAGCAAGGCTATGAGGTTATAGGTTTGTTTATGAAGAATTGGCATGATGATTCTGTGACGATTTCAGATGAATGTCCTTGGCTAGATGATAGTAATGACGCCATGCTTGTTGCAGACAAACTCGGCATCCCATTTCAAACCGTCGACCTTAGTGTAGAGTATAAAGAACGTATTGTTGATTATATGTTCGACGAATATCAAAAAGGAAGAACCCCAAATCCTGATGTACTCTGTAATCGTGAAATTAAGTTTGACGTGTTCATGAAAATTGCATTAGACTTAGGAGCAGATTATGTTGCTACTGGTCATTACTGCAGAAAAGGAAGTATTGAAAAAGATGGTAATCAAATTTTTCAGCTGTTGGCTGGAATTGATGGAAATAAGGATCAGTCATACTTTTTATGTCAGTTGTCACAAAAGCAATTGTCCAAGGCATTATTTCCTATTGGAGAATTAACCAAGCCGGAAGTGAGAGCTATTGCGAAAAAATTAGATTTAGTTACGGCCGACAAAAAAGATTCTCAAGGGCTTTGTTTTATCGGCAAAGTTAGACTGCCTGAGTTTCTACAACAAAAACTTAAGCCAAAAGAAGGTGTTATTGTTGAAATCCCTAAAGAAAACAAAGTATATCATCAGCAAGTAGTGTCATATGATTCTAAATTAGATGAATTAATAGAGCTTACAAAAAAGATAGATTACAGCCTTTCCGATGGAGAAATTGTAGGTAAACATCAAGGTGCTCATTATTTTACAAAAGGGCAACGCAAAGGCTTATCAGTAGGCGGTAAGGTTGAGCCACTTTTTGTTATTGATACAAATGTGGACGATAACGTTATTTATACGGGACAAGGCAAAGCACACCCAGGACTTTATAAAAAAGCCTTGTTTGTTTCAAATAGTGAATTACACTGGATTCGTGAAGACTTAAAATTAAAAGTTGATGAAACCCTCCAAGTAAACGCAAGAATTAGATATAGACAATCACTTCAAAATGCAACATTATATCAGGTAGATTCAGGTTTATATGTAGAATTTGAAGCACTGCAATCAGCAATTACAGAAGGACAGTTTGTGGCTTGGTATTTAAATGATGAATTAGTAGGTTCGGGAGTAATTTCTTAAATTGCGTGGAATGACACCCAAATTATGAAAAAGAAAATACTTTTAATAAGCCTAGTTTTTTTTCAGTTTTTTGCAAACGCACAACAAGATGCTTGGATTTATCTCATTGATAAAGAAAATGTACAAGCATTAATTCAAAATCCTACTTTAATTCTTTCACAACGTGCCATAGATAGAAAAAATAGTCATGGTATACTTATTGACGAACGTGATGTACCTGTTAATGAAAGTTATATAGCGCAACTCAAAACTCAAAATGGAATAGTAGTCATGGCGAAATCTAAATGGTTTAATGCTGTTCACGTTAGAGGAATCGAAACAGACATAAATTCACTCTTAAATTTAAATTTCGTTGATCATATTGATTTTGCAGATAAAAGTCTAAATGCAAGGATCGTACTTCAAAACAATAAGTTTGAGATTGAGGAAGAACTTTTAGATTTTTCATACGGAAACACCCAGAACCAAGTAGAAATGATTAACGTGGATGCACTACATCTCGATGATTATACAGGGGAAGGAATAGTAATTGCCGTTATAGATGCGGGATTTACCAATGTAAATACTATGGAAGCATTTGATCGATTGAGAGCTAATAACGATTTACTTAATGGTTATGATTTTGTGGATCGAAATGCAGATGTATATGCATATATGGGCAATTCACATGGAACTAAAGTATTGAGTACAATGGCAGGTTTTGTTCAAGATAATTATGTTGGTACGGCTCCTGATGCATCTTATTATTTATTTAGAACTGAGGATGCGAGTAGTGAAAATCCTGTAGAAGAAAGTTATTGGGTCGAAGCTGCTGAACGTGCAGATAGCTTGGGTGTCAATATAATTAATACATCTTTAGGTTATACTACTTATGATAATTCCAGTTATAGCTATACCACGAATGATATGGATGGTCAGACGGCTTTTATTTCAAGAGGCGCAGATATCGCTTCAGAAAAAGGGATGCTAGTAGTGTCTTCTGCTGGGAATTCGGGTAATGGGACTTGGCAAATAGTAGGAGCACCTGCCGATGCTGCCAATGTGTTGAGTATTGGAGCCGTTGATGAAGACGGTGCGTATGCCTCTTTTAGTTCCAGAGGTAGTTTCATGCAACCTACGCAAAAACCAGATGTTGTAGCCAAAGGAGCTAATTCTGCTGTGATAAATGAAAATAATAGTATAGTCACAAATAATGGAACCTCTTTTAGTTCACCAATAATAGCAGGAGGTATTGCGTGTTTATGGCAAGCATTACCGGATGCTACAAATGAGGAAATCAAACAATATGTTCGCATGTCGGCAACTCAATATGAAACACCCGATTTCTTTTTAGGGTTCGGAATTCCCGATTTAGCAATTGCTTATAATATTGGATTATCACTACAAGAACCTGAGGTTTTTGAATTTAATGTATTCCCAAATCCTGTAATCGACATTCTTAATGTACATGTACCATCTCATATAGAAAACACGAGCCTTATTATATATGACATTTTGGGTAAGGCGGTTTTTAGAGATGCACTTACAAGTGCAATTAACTTTATTGATATGTCAAGTATAGCTTCAGGTGTTTATATCATGTCTTTTGAATCATCCGAAGCCTCCAAAACTTTTAAACTTATAAAATCATAAATGACAAATAAAATTACCCAATTATTTGCTGTGAAGTATCCAATTATTCAAGCTGGAATGATATGGAATAGTGGCTGGAGATTAGCTTCAGCAGCTAGCAATGCAGGTGCTCTAGGATTAATTGGCGCTGGTTCAATGTATCCTGATGTTTTACGTGATCACATACAAAAATGTAAGAAAGCTACGAACAAACCATTTGGTGTTAATGTCCCTATGTTGTATCCTAACATTGAGGAGATCATGAATATTATTGTGGAAGAAGAGGTTAAAATTGTGTTTACTTCAGCAGGAAATCCTAAAATATGGACGTCTTGGTTAAAGGAAAGAGGCATAACAGTGGTTCATGTCGTGAGTAGTGTGAAATTTGCGCTGAAGGCCCAAGAAGCTGGAGTTGATGCTGTAGTTGCAGAAGGGTTTGAAGCCGGTGGTCATAATGGAAGAGAGGAAACAACAACATTGACTTTAATTCCAATGGTTAAAGAACAGCTTAATATTCCACTTATAGCTGCTGGAGGTATTGCTACAGGTCAAATTATGCTAGCCGTAATGCTTTTGGGTGCTGATGCTGTACAAGTGGGAAGTCGATTTGTAGCTAGTGAAGAGTCTTCCGCACATCTTGCATTTAAACAAGTAGTAGTTGACGCGAAAGAAGGTGATACTCATTTAACTTTAAAAGAGTTAGCGCCAGTGAGGTTGATTAAAAATAAATTTTACAATGAGGTACAAGAATTATATAAAAAAGGGCCAACTGTTGATGAATTAAAATCGCTACTTGGTCGCGCTAGAGCGAAGCGAGGTATGTTTGAAGGTGATTTAGAAGATGGCGAACTAGAAATTGGTCAAATTTCTGGATTGATACATGATATTAAACCAACAGCGCAAATTGTTGAAGATTTAGTAACTGAATTTCATCAAGCTCAAAAAAGTGTAGAAAAAATTGTTTTTTAAATAATATATTTACCATGGTTTAGTTTTTTTCTTAATGTATGACGCAAAAAATTAATATTCTAATTCCTGATGGAAGCAGTACTTGGGCTATGTCAGTTATAAGTTGCTTATCGCGTATTAAATCATATAAGTTATTTGTTTTATCATCCAAAAAACAGACACCCGCTAAATATTCTAGATACACCTCTTATTTTAAGTATTATGAAAAAAAATCTGATGCGTCTTGGTTACATATAATCAACGCTGAAATTGAAGAGAACGAAATTTCAGTTGTTGTTCCAATTGCAGAAAATGAGATTCATTTTTTTATAAAATATGCGCACCAAATTTCAGATTCCACTAAGATTATTCCTTTGCCAGATTTAGGTGCCTTTGCAATAGCAATTAATAAACGGAAACTTAATAAAATTTTAAAGGATTCTGATATTCCACATCCTAATTCCGTATTTATTGAGGATATTAATGAAATTAAAAAGGTAGATTCGATTAAATTTCCTGTTTTATTAAAACCATTACATGAAAAAGGTGGTGATGGAATTTTGAGGTTTGATTCTTCAAGCGATTTAAAACCATATTTAAGCGAAAATAAAGCACTTTTTTTACAAGAGTACATTAAAGGGTATGATATCGATTGTAGTGTCCTTTATGATAATGGAGCGCTAATTTGTCATACCATTCAAAAAGGGAATTTGTCTGGTCATAACACATATGCACCACATTTAGGATTTGATTTTTATAATGATGACCAAGTACTGAGTGTAGTAAAACAAGTAATGTCTAAACTTAATTGGTCTGGTGTTGCTCATGTCGATCTTCGATATGACGCACTATCTAAAACCTTTAAAATACTTGAAATTAACGCGAGATTTTGGGGCAGTGTCGAAACTTCTAAAATTGTAGGGATTAATTTTCCTGACTTGGCTATAAAATTGGCGTTAGGTAAACCTATTGAACCTCAGAATTTTGAATCAATTAGTGCCTTACGATTTAAAGGGTTTTTAAAACTTGTAAAGCGACGACCTTCAACATTGTTTAGATTTAAGTTTATAAGAAATAATACTGAAGTGCCATATGTCTTAAAAGATCCAATGCCAATAATATTTAGATGGTTTGAATGGTTTGGCAGAAAAATGAGTCCGGATTAATATTTTTTAGAGTCTGTAAAGGGTATGCTATATAGTCTACTTAATCCATTGGAGTAAGAGTGTAATAGACTTTGAAAATCATCAATTGTTAGCTTTTTTTCTATCGAAGAAGGCGTACTGTTTCTTTTACTGGTGAAATATAGTTTTTGACTAGATGGATTGACGAATGGGCAATAATCCATTTTAGTAGAATTTACTAGTTCCCCCATATTTTTCGAAAGACTCCATTGTCCATTGTCCATTTTATGACTCATATATAAATCACCACTTCCAAATCCATCTGGTCGATTATAACATGTGTAAATTATAAAGGATTCGTCATTTGAGATAAAAGCATTAAATTCATATCCTTCCGAATTAATTTGATCACTAAGTGCTTTTGGAGTCGTATAGTTACCATTAATAAATTCGCTAACATAAATATCATCTTTACGTTTTAAGGCTTTATTGTCTAAGGTGAAATATATGTTTTTTGTAGCCGTAATTACTGGGTAAAACTCATCCATTTCAGTATTAATAGGAGCTCCAAGATTAATTGGCTCAGACCATTCACTGTTTTCTGATGCTCTATTTACATACCAAATATCAAAATCTTTGCTCGTATTCGAAGTGTCGTTTAATGGTCTGTTAGAGGCAAAATATAAGGTTAGTCCGTCTTCTGAAAAGAAAGGTTCTATATCAAAAAATTGACCTGAAAATGAAACTATTTTTGGCTCGCTCCATGCATTTTGAGTTTTTTTGACAGTTATCAACGCAGAAAGTTCTCCCATAACACTTTGTGCTGAAAATACAACCTCATTATTAGAAGGCGTTATTGCAATGTCTCTAACGTTCGGAAATTCAGATATTATTTCTGGTAAAAAAGGGTTGACATTTATTTCAGATTGTGAGAACAGATGCGAAAAGCTAAAGACAAAGGAAAGGAATATGAGATGTTTCATGTATATGAAGTTTAATAAGCAATTTACAAAAGAGGACACCTCTTGTGTTTAAAAAAATGTTAATTTAAAAGTGGTTGTAAAAAAAACAAAAAGGAGATGAGTATCTCCTTTTTACTTGAAACGTTCTAACAACAAAATTTTTAAATCCCTCTAAAATAATAGCTAAAAAGTTTCATTTGTTATTTAAATCTAATCTAATGATCTGATTTAAACCTGTCTATGAACGAGTAAAAATACAAATATTATTGAATTATATGAAATAAATTAAGCTGATTTATTAACAAATAGTGGCTTTAAATTGATGAAATTCAAATTGTTAATGTAGGTATTTTAAAAAAACATATGGATGGCATAAATATATCTATCTATAACTTACCTTTGTCCATTCATATAATTTTCATCCTTGGTTTTATCCCATTACACAAAAGAATTTAGGTACAACTGGCGACTAGCAGCACCTGTAATGTTGGGTATGCTAGGGCACACTTTTGTTAGTTTTGTGGACAATATTATGGTTGGACAGTTAGGTACAGCTGAACTTGCAGCTGTGTCTCTAGGAAATAGTTTTATGTTTGTTGCAATGTCCCTTGGTATTGGGTTTTCAACTGCAATTACACCATTAGCTGCAGAGGCAGATGCAGAACAAGATTTTGCTAAGGGGAAATCGTCATTTAAGCATGGATTATTTTTGTGTACTGTTTTAGGCATTCTTTTATTTTTAATGGTTTTTTTCGCAAAACCTCTGATGTACTTAATGAAACAACCAAAAGAGGTTGTTGAATTAGCAATTCCATATTTAGATTTAGTGGCATTTTCGTTAATTCCATTGATAGTTTTTCAAGCTTTTAAACAATTTAGCGATGGATTATCAATGACGAAATATCCTATGTATGCTACCATTGTTGGAAATATTTTTAATATAATTCTTAATTATCTTCTTATTTTCGGAAAGTTTGGTTTTCCAGAATTGGGAATAGTTGGTGCCGCATATGGAACTTTAATTTCTCGTTTTATAATGGTGTGGCATTTATGGTATCTTCTTAAAAACAAAGAGAAATCTAAAGCCTATGTGACTCAGATTAAGATTTTTGTACTCGATAAATTAATGATTAGAAAACTTATTAATTTGGGAGCACCAAGTGCCATGCAAATGTTTTTTGAAGTCGCAATTTTTACGGCCGCTATATGGTTAAGTGGCCTGCTTGGTAAAAATGCCCAAGCAGCTAATCAAATTGCTTTGAATCTGTCATCAATGACGTTTATGGTGGCTATGGGGTTTGGTGTCGCTTCTATGATTAGAGTAGGAAATCAGAAAGGGTTGCAAAAATATTATGAACTAAGACGAATTGCATTTTCTCTTTTTCTATTAGGAACAATTTTCGCGGTTTGTTTCGGATTGTTCTTTTTTGTATTCCATAACTATTTGCCCAAGATATATGTTGATTTGGATGACGCAAAAAATTTAATGGATAATACTGAGGTTATTTCTATTGCATCTAAACTTTTGTTGGCAGCGGCAATCTTTCAAATTAGTGACAGTATTCAGGTTGTTGTTTTAGGCGCATTACGAGGGCTGCAAGACGTGAAAATACCTACAATAATTACCTTTATTTCGTATTGGATTATTGGCTTCCCAATAAGTTGGTATTTAGGAAAAGAAGACGCATATGGTAGCTTCGGAATATGGTTAGGGTTGCTGGCTGGATTAACAACCGCAGCAATTTTATTGTATATTCGATTTAATTATTTAACAAAGCAATTGATATTGCAAAAAGAAACACTTTAGAGATTATGGAACTCCCTAAATTTATACTTGGTGATAATACTGATTTCCCAGACGCCATTTTTATAATTCATACTGAATTTCCAAGATTTATTATAAATCTTGAGAATGATGAGGTGGAATGGTTTGAAGAATTTGATGAGCATGATCAAAAAGAAATAGAAAATGAAACCGAGAATCTCATCAATGAAGCGACTAGCTTTTACGATAGAGAGGTCGCTAGATATGATGATTAATGATTGACCAACTTTTACAATACGATACGGAACTCTTTTTGTTTTTGAATGGATTAGGTTCAGAAACTTGGGATGATTTTTGGATGATTTATACAACTAAGTTCTATTGGATTCCGTTATATGCGTTGTTATTATATTTTATCTACAAGAATTCAACAAAGAAAGTTCTTTTGTTGACCATATTAGTTGCGGCTCTAATGGTGTCTTTTACAGATCAGGTTACGAATTTATTTAAGCATGGCTTCGAGCGCTTAAGACCCTGTCATGAAGATGATTTGAATGGCATAATGCGTTTGGTGAAATCATATTGCGGAGGTCGATATGGCTTCTTTTCAGGTCATGCATCTAACTCCATGGCTGTAGCTGTTTTTACAGGACTTATCTTAAAACATAAGTATAAGTATCTTATATATTTACTCCTTTTTTGGGCTGCTCTTATGGCCTTTAGCCGTGTATACATTGGAGTGCATTATCCTTTAGATATATTTTGTGGAATGCTCTTCGGTGCGTTTTCAGGATTTGGTTTTTATAAATTGAGATTCTATTTAAAAAAACGCTTTACTTTTTAGTGAGAATATAATAACGATTCATTAATCTTCCGTTATAACGATTTGATTCAGGCGAGACTGTATTTAAATCAAAAGTTGCATGTTGTTTAATATGGTAATGCTTTTTTAAGAATGCTTCGTCTTTAGGTTTGATGCTTTTTGCAAGCATACCAAAACTAGGTTCTTTAGGTAATTCAATGACGCCATCTTTTTGTTTTAAAGGAGGGATTTTATCCCCAAACTGCCAGATCATTTCAGGTGAGACGTAATTTAAGCCATATACGCGAAGGTTTTGATGAGAATTCTGCACTTTTAAGTCAGAAATTGGTTTGTAATTAGGGCTTATCACTAATTTTGAAAATGGAATTACAGTAATAAATAAAGACGCAAAAAATAGCACAGTAAGAAAAAACACGTTGAGAATTTGTTTCTTTTTTAGATTGATTAAAATTCCAATTCCGAAAGCCATGCAAGCAATCGTAGTTACCGAAAATCTGAACCAATACTCTTTAATATCTAAATTAAAAAACACATAAATTAGAATAGGAATTGCTAGAGCAATCAGTGCAATTAATCCGAAATTAAAATAGACAGGAATTAGCTCTCTCTTATCTTTTAATGTTTTAAAATGTCGCACCAAGTAGTCAATATAAAAACCAATATTAATTGCCAAAGGAATTAGAATTGGCATCAAATAACGCGATTTTTTCTCTGGGATGATTGACAATAAAACTAGTGTTATTAGTGTCCACAGCAAACTAAATCGATACGCTTTTAAATGACGCACTCTAGATTTGAGATACGGATATAATAAACTAATAAATGCTGGAATCGTCCATAATCCACTTTGTGTAAAAAAACTCCAATAGTAATAAAATGGTTTTACGTTATAATTGGACCAATTACTAGTTTCACGCTCAGCTATTGCCGTAAACGTTGTTGGATCATTAAGGCGAACATATAAATACCACCATCCACCTATGATTAAGGCTAATATGATACTAATACTAAAAGGGACTAATTTTGATTTGAATTTGTGGTAATGAAAAGAGAATCCATAGGCTATTAAAAAAGGAAGTAATAATGCATAGAATGATATTGGACCTTTACTCAATATTGAAAAGCCAATAAAAATACCAGCAATAATTGCAAAACGATAACTTGGTTTTTCTAATTGAAAAAATTGAAATAAATAATAAAGAGCAATTATCATAAAGCCATGCGTAAAAATATCCCATGGCGCTTCTATAATAATTCCAATCACATAAAAAGAGGAGATTACTATTAATGCGTTTATAAAACTGTGTTGTTTATTATATAATAATTTATTCGAAAGTAAAAAGGTGAAGACGCCAATCAGACCTACGAAAATAATAGCTGGTAATCTCAGCGCAAAAAGACTTTTAGCTCCAAAAATTAATACCGAAATAGCCGTCAGCCAAGTTGGTAATGGTGGTTTTTGGTAACGTGCTTCACCATTCATGGTAGTTAACAACCAATTGCCATCATTTATTATTTCTCTGGCTGTAATAAAATTGCGGGCTTCCATAATACTAACCGATAACAGATCAATATTAAAACAGAGCATAATAAGGACGATAATAATAATACTAATTATGGGTCTTCTCTGTAGCTTTTTTAGCATTAGTTTTTTGTATTAAAAATAGATTTCTAACATAGATCATTAATCCTAGAGTGTGTCCAACAAAAAGCACAGGATCTTTCCTGATGATGGCATAGGTTAAAATAAGTAAAGAGCCAACTAAGCTTAATAGCCAAAACCCGAATGGTAATGCAGACTGTTTTTTGTGTTCAGAATACAACCATTGATATACAAATCTGAAGGTGAAAATTACTTGAGACACAATTCCAAGAATTAATAACCACAGTGGTATATCTTCATTCTTAAAGAGTAGTTCACGATCTAGAACATTATTATTGAAGTAATAAATAGCAATAAGCGTTGGAACTCCTAGCAAAATTACTTGCAATATTTTAGGAAATTTAACCCATTCACCTTGCAATTGTAAGTTTCTTATGTAAATGAAATATGTTAAACTTTGTCCTAGCATTATGGCAAAGTCATTACGTAAATAGCCGTAAATAAAGAGTAAAAATGAAGCAACTAAACTTAAGGTCCAAAAGGTTGTAGGTGTGACAACTTTTTGATGTTTTTCAGAAACAATCCATTGGATAATCAATCGCGAAGAAAACAAAATTTGCGCAATAAACCCTATGCTATATATTAGCCAATCACTCATTCGCTTTTCTTGGATACGGAATAATTAATGTACTTTTTCTTCATCCATAGATAAGCAAAACAATCCATTAGTGGGCCTAACAATCTATTCCATAAACCATATTTGGCAACCCCAGCAATTCTAGGAAAATGCTGAACTGGAATTTGAAGAATTTTACCATTTTGAAGTAAAATCATAGCAGGTAGAAAACGATGTAATCCCTTAAACATTGGAATACGTTTTGCGCAATCAGATTTAATGACTTTTAAAGGACACCCTGTATCATCCATACCATCATGTGTAAAACTTCTACGAATTCCATTGGCAATTTTGGAGGACATATTTTTAACAAAGGAATCTTTTCTGTTTGCTCTTACTCCCGTTACTAAATCATAGGGTCCAATATGTTCTAAAAGAAGATTAAAATCTTCTGGAGCTGTTTGTAAATCGGAATCTATATAACCAACTAGTTCAGTATTTACATTATCAAACCCAGCTTTTATCGCAGCACTTAAACCTCTGTTTTCTGAAAACAAAAGAAAATTGAAATTTTCATTTCTAGAGCAAATAGATTCTATAAATTGTTGACTATTGTCTTTAGAGCCATCATTTACAAATAAAACGGAAGTTGGTACTGTTGCAATTTTGGTGTAAGCAAGTAGTTCCTTTTCAACGCGATCTAAATTATCTTCTTCATTATAAACAGGAACAATAATTGTGAATTTGTAATTCATCGGCGAATAGTTAGTTATTACAAAAATATTCTTTTTTAGCGAATACGAAATTTTTCTTATTAACATAATAATCGTTATTTTGTAAGTTCTAAATTTTAGTAATGAAAATACTTGTAACAGGAGCCGCTGGTTTTATAGGTTCGCATACATCAGAACGCCTTAAAGAATTAGGTCATGAGGTTGTTGGTGTTGATAATTTTTCTGAGTATTATAGTTTGGAATTAAAGCAATTAAATGCTGAACATCTCAATGCTAAAGGAATTAATATTATTAAACACGATTTAAGAGAAGAGAATCTGGCGGCCATATTACCATTAGATGTTGATTATATTTTTCATTTTGCAGCCCAACCCGGAATTTCTTCGTCTTCAACTTTTGAAGATTATTTTAGTAATAATATAATTGGTACAAAAAATTTAGTGGATTATGCTCAGGAATGCAAATTCTTGAAATTATTTGTAAATATCGGTACATCTTCTATTTATGGATTGGAGGCAACTTTTCCAGAGAGTATAGCGCCAAAACCAGCTTCTCATTATGGCGTTACGAAATTAGCAGCAGAGCAATTAGTGCTTCAAAAAAGTAGAGAGCTTCAATTTAATGCTTGTTCACTACGATTATATTCTGTAATTGGACCTAGAGAACGCCCTGAAAAAATGTATACTAAATTAATTGATTTGGGTTTAAAAGGAGAATCGTTTCCACTTTTTGAAGAGAGCGAAAAACATCTAAGGAGTTTTACCTTTGTGGGTGATATTGTTGATGGAGTAGTGAGCGTTATTGGAAATGAAGCAGCTGTAAACGGTGAAATTATTAATTTAGGTACAGAAGTTGAGCATACAACAAAGGAGGGTATTGAAGCTGTGGAAAAAGTTTTAGAAACGACTATTAAATTACAAGTAACACCAAAGCGACCAGGCGATCAATTGCGAACTAAAGCTAATATTGATAAAGCACGTAGACTGCTTAATTATAACCCGACGACAACACTTTTGGAATCCGTAACCGCTCAAGTAGCGTGGTATAAAGCAAATTTTTTTTAAATCTAAAGAATTGCTTTTAGTATAAAAGGGAAGAATAATTGTTACATGATTAAGCAATAACCTGTAATGATTCTTCTAATATTGAAATTGAAATTGACGCTACATTTAATGCATGGTATTCGCCATCAATTTGAGATTGAAAAGGACTTCCATCATGTTTAGTAAGCTGTATTTTTTTCGTTTGAAAACTTTTGGCTTCTTTAATAATATGGTGCTTTTTAAATAACAGTAATATTCCAAATAGTAACATTTTTAGTTTACTTAATTTTGAAATAAGAAGCACATCTAAAAGCCCATCTTGCAAGGAGGCTTTTGGCGTTAAACTTACATTGTATCCCAATTCATTTGAATTGGAAACAAAAACCATAAAAGGATTTATTTGTATGGTTTCTTCATTCACCTCAATGGTCATCAAATTTTCATGTCTCAATTCTTTTAGAGATTTCAAAGAGGCTCTTACATAGCTCAATAATCTTCGACTGTTCGAATCTTCATAGTGTTTAATCACTTTTGCATCTATTCCTACCCCCGAATTGCTAAAAAAGTAATTGTTGTCGATGCTTCCGACATCTATTTTTTTTACACGACATTCTTTAATCCGAAGGATGGCTTTAGTTAGATTTTTTGGGATGTTTAAACAAGAAGCCAATCCATTACCTGAGCCAATTGGAATTATTCCCAAAATAATGGATGTATTTACTAAACATGACGCGACTTCATTTATAGTACCGTCGCCTCCGCAAGCCACTATAATATCAGCACCCTCGCTTATAGAATCTTTTGCTAAAACTGTAGCATGCTTTTTATACGTAGAGTATTTTACCAAAAGTGTATTTGAATTTGAATCGAAATACTGGTGAAGCATTTTCAAATCGATAGTATTATTGCCAGATCCCGCAATAGGATTTATAATAAAATGGATGTGTGTAGGCGTTTTATTCATTGACTTTTGGTCTTCCGTTTCTCTTATCATGATCAGTAACCTGACACTATAAAATGATTTCTTCTAAAAATAAAGTATTCATACGTTGAATGAAAGCTAAAATAAGAATTCACGCAGTACATCATTCATTTTTTAATCTTAACAAATACTCGGCTGCTACAAAGGGTGTCGTCTTTCCTTCTTCAATGCGTTGAAGTTGTATTTTTAATTCTTTTTTAATTTCAGTACTATTATAGAAATCTGATTTTAAACGATCTTCAACAGTTTGTAGCAACCAATACTTATTTTGGTTATTTCGTTTGTGTTGAAAAAAATTATTTGATTTAGTTAGTTCTAAATATGCTTCAATTAGCTGCCAGGTTTCTGAGATGCCTTCATTCTCTAATGCGCTACAAAGGGTTACTTTTGGTTGCCATTCTGATTCTTTAGGAGGATATAAGTGTAATGCTTTATTGAATTCTACTTTTGCAAGTTTCGCAGGTTTTAAATTATCGCCATCAGCTTTATTAATTGCAATGGCATCTGCCATTTCAATAATCCCTCGTTTTATACCTTGTAATTCGTCGCCGGCTCCAGCAAGTTTCAATAGTAAAAAGAAATCCACCATACTATGAACAACAGTTTCACTTTGTCCAACACCAACAGTTTCAATTATAATGGTGTCAAATCCTGCTGCCTCACATAAAATAATACTTTCACGAGTTTTGCGAGCCACACCTCCTAAAGAATTTCCTGAAGGCGAAGGACGTATAAACGCATTCTTGTTTTTTACCAAATCTTCCATTCTTGTCTTATCACCTAAAATACTGCCTTTACTTAAGGAACTACTTGGGTCAACAGCTAAAACGGCAACTTTTCGATTTAAGGTAGTCAAATAATTACCAAAGGCTTCAATAAAAGTGCTTTTTCCAACACCTGGAACTCCTGTGATACCTACTCGAACAGATGTATTGGCATGTGGTAAACACGCCGTAATAATCGCATTAGCTTTTTTTAAATGATTTGGATTCGCACTTTCTGTAAGGGTAATTGCTCTACTAAGGGCTATTATGTCGCCTTTTAAAATATCTGCAACTAAGTCTTGTGCAGAAGGTTGCTTTTGACGTTTTTCTTTAATGTGTTGAATCGATTCTGAACTCGTTATTTCTGGTTCTGAAACACCTTCTTGTTCATGCAAAGCTGAGGTTTTACCTTTTTTCGCCAAAATATGTTATTCCTTAGTTCTCATTAATGACATTTAAAGGTACAGCAATTTTTGTATTATCCCAAGCCATTGTGAGTTTCAAATCATCGGTGCTATTATCGAAAGCAATGGTGAATTGTTCTACTACTGAAGCTAATGTTTCAATAGGTACATCAATTTCTAAAAGATCAAATTTTGGATCGCGCATTGGTTTCATAGTGTCATCAACACCCCAAGCGTATTGTTTAGTATTAAACATCACATTCCAAACCGTATCTTTAGGTATGGTCCATAACGTATAGTTTCCTGCTGGAACATATATGCCTTGTACCATTAAATTCTTATTTGTGGAGAAGGTAGTGGCTTCATTAGCGCCTGTTCGCCAAACTTTATTAAACGGGACCAGTGCACCGAAAACGTCACGCCCCTTTTTAGAAGGCCTGTTGTAAAAAACTTCCAATTCTAAATCGTTTAGTTTAAACTCAACCGTGTCTTTCGGACTTAAACGCTTTGCGAAAATATTTTCAACGAAATAGGAATATAAAAATAAACCAATTGCAATAATTGTCAATACAATAAGGAGTCGCTTTAAAAAGGTGTTCATAGGTAATTCAAAGATTAATAATAGGTCATAAAGATAATTTAAAAAATGTGCTTCCCGAATATCTATAACGTAGAATTTATTAAAAATGATATTCTTTAAATTGATTGTACGTAATTTGTCATAAAGTGATCGTCACCCTGGACTTGTTTCAGGGTTTCATTGATAAATTGTAGATTATCAATAGTTTTGAGATGCTGAATCAAGTTCAGCATGACGTATAAATAAGCAATGTGACTCAAAGCGGATATTCATTCTTTTAAAAAAAAGATGTAAATTTTGCAACACTCATGAAATTGAATCGTCTTTAAAACGAACTATACCAATAACCAAAAGTAAGAAACGCATGTTTCAAGTAGACATTATTGAAAAATGCAAGCAAAACGATCGTGTTGCTCAGTTAAAACTGTACAATCAATACTGTGATGGTATGTATATAATAGCGATGCGATTTGTAAAGGATTCTATGGAAGCTGAAGATATCGTACAGGAAGCCTTTATTAAAGCCTTTGCCAAATTACATCAATATAAAGCAGAGGTCACTTTTGGAGCTTGGTTAAAACGTATCGTAATTAATAAAAGTATTGACTTTCTTAAGTCTAAAAAACAACAGCTGTTGGAATTAGATGAGGTGCACCTGAAAGTAGTCGATAGCAATTATGAAAGCGAATGGTTAGTAGATGATGCAATAACTTTGGACGAAGTAAAAGGAGCCATCAAACAATTACCTGACAAGTATAAATATGTCGTCATGCTTTATTTAATTGAAGGATATGATCATCAGGAAATTGCAGAGATATTAAATATCACTGAAGTTGCTTCAAGAACACAACTGTCTAGAGGAAAAGTAAAATTAAAAGAACAATTAACACTTAAAAGTAATGGCACAAGATATTAGAAAATTGTTTGAAAACGAACAAAAGGTATCCAATCAAAAAATGCCTGATCAACATGAAGCACGATTCCTAAGTAAATTGGAAAAGGCCATGCCTGTAACATCAATCAAAAAACGTTTCAGCATAATGCAATTGGCTGCCAGTGTTGTGATACTTATTGGCTTAAGTTTTGGAGCTTCGAAATATTTTGAAACACCAGAAATAGAACCGGTTAAGGGAGAAGAAGTAGCGGCTAATATTAAAACCTTAGGCGATATTTCACCAGATTTTAAAAAGGTTGAAGACTATTATTTAGCGAATATTAATTTAGAGCTTTCAAAAGTGAAACTGACTTCAGAAAATAAAGAATTATTTGATAGTTATGTACAACGCTTGGAAGAATTGAATAAAGAATATGATCGATTATCTGTAGAGCTGACAGAATCTGGACCAAACGAGCTTACTGTAAGTGCTTTAATTGATAATTTAAAGTTTCGCCTCAATTTATTGTACCGATTAAAAGAACAATTAAAAGATTTAAACGATTCTGATTCTAATCAGGAGATATTATAAAAACGCAAACGCAATGAAAACACTGCAAATAAAATTAGTACTGTTATTGTTAAGCATTACAGTTGGTACAATGGCCCAGCAAAAGCTTAATAAAATATCAAAATCTATAAAGGTCACCAAAGATGTAACCATAGATTTAAATACAAGCCATGTTCAAATTGAAATAGACACTTGGAACAAGGATGTGTTAGAGATAGAAGCTTATGTGGAAAGCAAAAAACTTTCTGGAGATGAATTAAAAGAAGCTCTAGAAGAGTGGGGAATAACTGTAGATGGTTCGGGAGATTATGTATCTATTTCTTCAAAAGGGAATAGTGGGACATGGGACGATTTTAATATTGAAGGAATTAATTTTGACTTCAATATTGATGCCTTAAGAGAATTGGAATTGGAATTGGCCGATTTACCTGAGATGCCAGAGATGCCAGAAATGCCTGAGATGCCAGTGATGCCAGAGATGGGAGAAATGCCAGAAATGCCAGAAATGCCAGAAATGCCAGAATTGCCAGAATTACCAGATGGAATTCATAGGATAAATTTTGATACTGAGAAGTATAAAAAAGACGGTGAAAAATATCTAGAGAAATGGAGTCAAGAGTATGAAGCTAAATATGGAAAAGAGTATAAGGTGAAAATGAAAGCATGGGCAAAAGAATTTGCAAAGGTTGATTTTGAATCTTATGAAGTGGAAATGGAGAAATGGGGAGAAGAATTTGGGAAAAAATTCGGAAAGGAATATGAAGTTAAAATGGAAGCTTGGAGTAAAAAATTTGAAGACGGTTGGGGAAAAGACTTTGAGAAAAAAATGGAAGCTTGGGGTGAAAAGCATGGTAAGCAATTAGAAGAACGTGCTAAAGCTATGGAGAAACGTCACGAAGAAAGAGAAAAGCATCAAGAAGAGCGAGAAAGACATCAAGAAGAGCGTATTGAAGCGCAAGTTGAACGTCAGGAAGCTATGGTTAGACGTTTAGAGGAACGTCATAGAGTGCATGAAGATAGAAGAGAAAACATTGAGAGATCTATAGAAAATAGACGTTCTAATGTTAAGAAGGTAATCAAAATAAAAATGCCTAAAAAAGCAAAATTAAAAATGAATGTTAGACATGGAGAATTAAAATTCTCGTCTGTAATTAATAATTTAAATGCAGACATATCACATTCTACTTTAGTAGCAAATCACATTGATGGAAGCGAGACTTCCATCAATGTGTCTTATTCTCCAGTGTTGATCACAACTTGGAGTCAAGGTGAGTTGAATTTAAACTATGTCGATGAGGCAGAAATAACAAATGTGAAACATCTGATGTTAAGCTCAAACTCCTCAAATATTAATATTGATAATTTTTCTGGTAATGCGGTAATTGACGGTAGTTTTGGCGATTTATCAATTCAACATATATTGGATTCATTTAGCAATTTAAATATCATTTTGGAAAATAGCGATGCTTTAGTAAGTTTACCTAAAACCAGTCATAACTTTCAATATAAAGGCAGTCGTACACGCTTTAGTCATCCAGACAAAAAGACGTCTGAGAATGTGTCTACGTTTTCAAATAATAACTTAGGAAGTAATAAAACGATAGTTTTAAATGCTAAGTTTTCAAATATAGTAATGCAGTAAAAAATCCTGATAACAACTTAATTTATCAGGATTTAATCTTATCTCTTAGATACATTCGTATCTTCTTATTAATACCTATTCATCTACCAAAACCCATTCACCTTTAGAAATTAAAGGTTCGGCTTGTTTGTACTTAACGGTTTTGTTCTCTCCGCTCATCACATGTTTGATGGTCACACGATCATTACGACCAATTTTCGGTTTGTCTCTAACAATTGTTTCAACGACCTCTTGTTGACGCTGTGTATTTCCAGCAGCTCTACTTTGCGCTGAACGCTCATCCATATTTGGAATTTCGTCTTTCTGAGTTTGTAAATTTTCTTGTTTACGTGTTCGCGCTTCTTGAATTGTGTTTTGTGTTTCTGTTGGGATTTCACCTTTAAATAAGAACGAAATAACATCTTTATTGACGAGGTCTATCATTCCCTTAAACAATTCAAAAGCTTCAAACTTATAAATTAATAAGGGGTCTTTTTGCTCATGGACTGCTAACTGAACAGATTGTTTTAACTCATCCATTTTACGTAGATGTGTTTTCCATGCGTCGTCAACAATTGCTAAAGTGATGTTCTTTTCAAAATCATTGATCAGTTGTTTTCCTTTTGTTTCGTATGCTTTTTCAAGATCCGTAATAACTTGTAAGTTCTTAACACCATCTGTAAATGGTACAACGATACGTTTGTATTTATCACGTTGGGTCTGATACACATTTTCAATAACTGGAAATGCAAGATCTGCATTGCGCTCCATTTTTTCACGATAATGCTCAAATGCAGCTTTATACACTTTTCCTGCAAGATCTTGAACCGACCCTTTTTCAAATTCCGATTGAGAAATAGGTGAGCTCATTGAGAAATAACGAATCAATTCAAACTCAAAGTTTTTATAATCGTTAGCGTCTTTATTAGATTGTGTAATACCTTCTGAAGTATCATAAATCATATTAGCCAAATCCACACGAAGACGTTCCCCATGTAAGGCATGACGACGACGTTTGTAAACAACTTCACGTTGTGCATTCATGACATCATCATATTCTAATAATCGCTTACGAACACCAAAGTTATTTTCCTCGACCTTTTTCTGAGCACGTTCAATAGATTTTGAAATCATAGAATGCTGAATCACTTCACCTTCCTGTAATCCCATTCTATCCATCATTTTTGCAATACGCTCACTACCAAATAAACGCATTAAATTATCTTCGAGCGACACATAAAACTGCGAACTTCCTGGATCTCCTTGACGACCGGCACGACCACGTAACTGTCTGTCGACACGACGAGAATCGTGACGTTCCGTACCAACAATAGCAAGTCCTCCAGCTTCTTTTACTTCATCACTTAACTTAATATCTGTACCACGACCTGCCATATTAGTAGCAATTGTTACTTGTCCAGAATTTCCAGCTTCGGCAACAATATCGGCTTCTTTTTTGTGTTGTTTCGCATTTAATACATTGTGTTGTATTTTACGAATACTAAGCATTTTACCCAATAATTCACTTATCTCAACATTGGTTGTTCCAATTAATACAGGACGACCAGCTTGAGATAAATTGGTAACTTCGTCAATTACCGCATTGTATTTTTCACGTTTAGTTTTATAAACTAAATCTTCTCTATCATCACGCGCAATTGGTCTGTTGGTTGGTATTTCAACAACATCCAATTTATAGATTTCCCATAACTCACCAGCTTCAGTAACCGCAGTTCCAGTCATTCCTGAAAGCTTTCGGTACATTCTGAAGAAATTTTGAAGCGTTACTGTCGCAAAGGTTTGGGTTGCATCTTCAATTTTTACATGCTCTTTAGCCTCAATCGCTTGGTGTAATCCATCACTATAACGACGACCATCCATGATACGACCCGTTTGCTCATCAACAATCATAACCTTATTGTCCATGACAACATATTGAATGTCTTTCTCAAAAAGTGCGTATGCTTTTAATAATTGATTTAAAGTATGTATACGTTCTGATTTGACTCCAAAGTCTCTAAATAATTCTTCTTTATCTTCAGCTTCTTTTTCTTTGGATAATCCTTTAGCTTCAATTTTTCCTATTTCAATACCAATTTCAGGCATTACAAAAAAGTCAGGGTTTTCTTTTCCAGAAAGGAATTCAATACCCTTATCAGATAATTCTACTTGATTGTTTTTCTCTTCAATAACGTAGTACAATTCAGCATCAACTTTAGGCATTTCCCTGTTGTTGTCTTGCATGTAGAAGTTTTCTGTTTTTTGAAGCAGCATTTTAATGCCTTCTTCACTCAAAAACTTAATTAACGCTTTGTTTTTTGGAATTCCTCTATAAGCACGTAGTAATAAGAAGCCTCCTTCTTTAGTGTCTCCTTCCGCAATAAGTTTTTTTGCTTCAGCTAAGACGCCAACTAATAATTTACGTTGCACATTAACAATGTCGTCAACTTTAGGTTTTAATTCTGTGAATTCATGACGATCTCCTTGTGGAATTGGTCCAGAAATAATTAATGGTGTTCTCGCATCATCAACTAAAACAGAATCGACTTCATCTACGATAGCGAAATGATGAGGACGTTGCACTAAATCATCTGGTGCATGAGCCATATTATCACGTAAATAATCAAAACCAAACTCATTATTAGTTCCGTAAGTAATATCAGCATTATAGGCTTTTTTGCGTTCTGCAGAATTTGGAGTATGATAATCAATACAATCGACACTCATGCCATGAAACTCAAAAATAGGAGCCATCCATGCACTATCACGTTTTGCTAGATAATCATTTACAGTTACTAAGTGAACACCTCTGCCAGCAAGTGCATTTAAATACATAGGAAGTGTAGCAACTAAAGTTTTACCTTCTCCAGTATGCATCTCTGCAATTTTACCTTGATGCATCGCAACACCACCAATAAGCTGAACATCATAGTGTATCATGTCCCAAGTAATTGGTTTTCCTGCAGCATCCCAAGAATTTGCCCATAGGGCTTTATCATCTTCTAGAGTGACATAATCTTTACTGCCAGAAACTTCTCTGTCAAAGGTAGTTGCTGTAACCGCTATGGATGTGTTATTCACAAATCGTTTAGCCGTTTCTTTTACAACTGCAAAGGCTTCTGGAAGAATAGCATTTAATATAGTTTCAGTAACTTCATAAACATCATCTTTGATTTTGTCTATTTCAAGATAGATGTCTTCACGCTTATCAATATCATCCGTGTTTTCAGCATCAATTAGAAGGGTGTCGATAGTATCTTGTAAAGGTTTTCTAGCGGCTGCTATTTTCGTTTTGAAATCTGCCGTTTTTGCTCTTAACGCGTCATGAGATAATTGCTCCAAAGCGCTTTCAAAGGTTTTGATTTGTTTAACGATTGGAGTTAGAGCACCAACGTCTTGTTTGGATTTGTCTCCAACAAATACTTTTAATACTGAATCTAAAAAACTCATGTGTGTTTATTTTAAGTTTAGTTGAATTAATATCAACTGTATATTTTTGTTTTATCTATGCGCACTAAGCGAGCCCAAAGATAAGGTTTGTGTTGTGTTTAATAAAGCATAGCCGCATAAAAAAAGTCTCAAAATGAGACTTTTTAACTATTCGATTTTTATTTTAGAAACCTGATGCTTCAAGTTTTTAATATTCATCCTCGTTCCAGAGGTAATCTTCATCAGTTGGATAATCTGACCAGATTTCATCAATTGAGTCGTAAGAGTCGCCTTCATCTTCAATGGCTTGTAGGTTTTCTACAACCTCTAAAGGTGCTCCGGTTCTAATAGCGTAGTCAATTAATTCATCTTTAGTTGCTGGCCAAGGTGCATCACTTAAATAAGATGCTAATTCTAATGTCCAATACATTTGTTATGGGTTTTTAATTTCTGCAAAAATAAATTTTTAGTTTAAATAGGCAAGAAAAAAATGAATTATTTAATCATTAATTAAAAGAACGCACAGTATTATCCTGAAAATCACCTAGTTAAAGGAATGCAATATCTGTATAATGCTGGAGGATAATTAGGATTCTTTTTTAGGAATCCATTTTATTTCTTCGGCTTGCAAGTCATAAGACAACTTCCGTGCCAATACAAAAAGGTAATCGGATAATCGATTGAGATACATTAAGCTTTCAGCTTGAAAAGGCTCTAATTCATTAAGAGCGGAGGCTAATCGTTCGGCTCTACGACAAACGCAGCGAGCAATATGACAGAATGACACGGTTTGGTGTCCTCCAGGCAATACAAAATGCGTCATGGGAGGTAATGCTTCATTCATTGTGTCCATCTCATGTTCTAAAAGCTGAATTGAGTCTGATGAAATCTTTGGTATATTCAGGCGTTCCTTTCCATTCTTTAAAATAGCTTTTTCCGGATCTGTTGCTAAAATGGCACCTACAGTAAATAATTTATCTTGAATATTTATAAGTATCGATTTGTAATGTGGATTGATGTCTTGATCCCTAATCAGTCCTAAATGAGAATTTAATTCATCAATAGTTCCATAACTTTCAATTCGTAAATGATGCTTAGGGACTCTCGTGCCACCAAACAAAGCTGTAGTGCCTTTGTCTCCTGTTTTTGTGTAAATCTTCATAAGTTAAAGGTAAATTTTAAAAGGGAAAGTGCAAAACATTAGAAATACCTATTTCTTGTTTTTTCTTTGCTCTTTTTTTTTTTTGAAATTGTCTTTGAAGTCAGATTGTTTTCTCCGTTTAGGGTTTCCAATAAAAACGACGATAAAGATAATTATTAAGATAAACCAAACTATCATTGTTTTAGTTGTTATCTGTTTTGGGTATCACTTTCAATCATACCATCTCGTAATCTTATAATACGTTCTGCATGAGCCGCAACTTCTTCCTCATGTGTTACCATAATAACAGTATTTCCTGCCTTATGAATTTCATCAAATAAAGCCATGATTTCTTCCCCTGTTTTAGAATCTAAATTCCCTGTAGGCTCATCGGCTAGAATGATTGAGGGTCTGTTTACAAGTGCTCTACCAACAGCGACACGCTGGCGTTGTCCTCCTGATAGTTGATTTGGTCTATGATCCATTCGATCTGCCAAGCCAACATTTTCTAATACTTCTTCGGCGCGAGATACACGCTCTTTTTTTGAGGCTCCTGCATAAACCATTGGTAAAGCAACGTTGCCTAAAGCTGTTGTTCGTGGTAAAAGATTAAAGGTTTGAAAAACGAAACCAATCTCTTTATTTCTAATCTCTGCCAATTCATTATCAAACATTTGGCTCACATCTTTTCCATTAAGAATGTATGAACCAGCTGTTGGTGTGTCTAAGCATCCTAAGAGGTTCATTAAGGTAGATTTGCCAGAGCCTGAAGGGCCCATAATAGCGAGGTATTCGCCTTTGTCAATATCCAAATCGATGCCTTTTAAAACATGAACGGTTTCATTGCCTAATTGAAAATCTCTAATGATACCTCTTATTTTAATGATGTTACTCATTGTGAAATGGTTTGATTATGCTTCCCGCAAGATACAGGAATTTACTTTTAATATGACGTTAAAGTATTGATGATGTTACAGGTTTAAATGAAATTATTTTTTTTCCATATGCATCGTCAGTTGCATGCACTTAAATAAATGTGACATTGAAGCATTGGATTTTTCCCAATCCTTCTGGTGCCATTTTTTTCCAATTTTGAGTTTCTTTTGTTTTGAAATTGGTAATAGATTAATGATAAAATACCATTTGGCATATCCAAGAACGCCACGTTTCTCAAGAATATTGAAATTAGCATCCAATTTTCTTAGCGTTTTTCTATTAAATGGCCATTCCCATGCTGCGTCCGATTGAAATGGTCTATATAGTTTTCGTATGAACCATATTGGCGTACTTGTTTCAAGAGGATCATAGCTAATAATTTGGCCTTTTGGAGCTAATTTTTCATTAAGCTTGGAAATCAAAAGATCTACGTTTTCGAAATGATGTAGAACCCCATAAGCGTATATGATATCAAAATCGGTTTCATTAAAATCATCAGATAGAAAATCTTTTGCCAATCCAATTGCTGATGGGATATCTTTTAATTTTTCATTGAGCTTGTGAATCGCAGTGTCACTAAGATCTAGTCCTATGTATGATTTGCTATTTTTTGCCAAATACAACGAATGATAATTGCCAGAATAACAACCTAAATCCAAAACTTTTTTATCGCTTAAATTACCAAACCAGGACTTGTGTAAATCATATGAACCTTGTAAAATGTTAAGCTCTTTACGAATACCTTTAAGCGTTTTTTCTCGAATATTTGACCAGATTTTAGTTGGTAAATTTTTCTTTTTTGTATTGTAGAATTCCGCTTGCTTTTTATTGACTTCTAAAGTTTTAACAAGGTTGGTTTTTTTCATTTTTTGAATGAATTTTTTTTAAATATAGAAATATTATTGGTCTAATTTAGTCTTATGTTGAAATGTTCTTTGACTTGCTCTTTTCTGAAAAATACAAATCCCCAGTAAAAAGTGTCAATGGTAACCGTCACTTTTGGATGTTGCTTTATAATTTCCCATGCTTCACTCATGTCCTTGGACCAATGAATATCATCGAAAATGAATAGGGTTTCATTATGAGCTGTTGATAGTAAGGCTTCGAAATTGTTAAGGGTAGCCGTTTTGCTGTGATGACCATCAAAAAAAACAAAATCCCAATGACTTTGTTTCAAATCATTTATTGTGTTTGCAAAGTCACCAACAATGACATTAACGTTGTTTATATTAAAAGTTTTCAACTGCAGTCTCGCGAATTCAGCGCAATTGGAAGCGCCTTCTATGGTAGTTACATCAGCTTTGCTATTACCTTTTGACATTGCGTGTGTTGCGATACCTAAAGAAGTGCCTAATTCTAAAATTGAACTGGGTTTAAAATAGTGTGCCAGTCTGTATATCAGTTTTGCCCGTTTATAAGAGCTTCCAGAAATTTTTGCAATTCGATTTATAGAGCGTTCTTTTGATGAAAAAACTTTAGATCCCGATCCTAAATCATTAATTATGATTTTATTTTTGTTTCTGATTAGCGATTTTCTGTATGCTTTTATATCTGCATATTGCGTATATTTTGATCTGTCATAAAAACATTTGGTAACCAATTGATAAATAAAAGGGGAGTGGATACCATGTTGATTAGTGGATCGGAATAGGAACTTAAGGTATGCTTTAATTTGGTACAACATAAGACACAAAAATAAAGGTACTAAAGCTTATAAAATAATTTTTAATTAAACTTATTTTTAAAAACTGTCTAAAGAAGGAGTTGCCACCTTGAGCCTTTCAAAAGATCAATTAAAAAATAAAGCGATGTCGCCCTGAGCTCGCCTGTGCTGAGCTTGCCGAAGTATCGAAGGGTTAATTAAACGAATTAATAAAACAAGGTCTTCGACAGGCTCAGACTGACATATGAGTATTAATTAGTATTTGAAAGGGCTTGTCACCCTGAGCTTGTCGAAGGGTGAAGTAAAAAGAAGAAGTAAAACAAGGTCTTCAATAGGCCTGTGCTGAGCTTAGTCGAAGTACTCAGACTGACATTGGATTTTACAATAGAATTAATTTGTCTTTGAAGGGGCTTGTCACCTAGAGCCTGTCAAAGGGTGAGAATAAACGAAGAAGTAAATAGGGTCTTCGACAGGCTCAGACTGACATATGAGTATTAATTAGTATTTGAAGGACTTGTCACCCAGAGCCTGTCGAAGGGTGAAGTAAAAAGAAGAAGTAAAACAAGGTCTTCAATAGGCCTGTGCTGAGCTTAGTCGAAGTACTCAGACTGACATTGGATTTTACAATAGAATTAATTAGTCTTTGAAAGGGCTTGTCACCTTGAGATA